>WLWD01001949.1_pt1 | contig 55765 bp, 24 predicted proteins | sample 6712731 | NCBI WGS metagenome assembly WLWD01 (sample SAMN12718690, study PRJNA576275) | sponge metagenome | isolation source: marine sponge | host: Mycale hentscheli | place: New Zealand: South Island, Marlborough, Capsize Point | collected 2014-11-01 | reverse complement strand
ACAATCACTACAGTATTTTATAGCCCTGCATTCTTAAAAAAAAAGAAGAAGAAGAAGAATGAAAGCTACAACAATATTCACAATAATACTTAGTCTTTCTAGGTATGTATGATCCAAAGAAGTGGTACTTGCATGGAATCTCTAATCCATAGCCAGCCATCTGTTTTCAGTTACTTCAGCCATTCATTCTTGTGTGTATTGGGGATAATAATTTGCACTGCTTAAATATAATGTGTAAACTGTACAGATCATACTTGCATTACACGAGTACTAACTCTTGGTGGTAAAGGGGGGGGGGAGGAGGAGCTGATTGGCTGTATTAACACTCGTGCCTGCGGCACTCGTGGAAATACTAAGCCAACAGACTCGTGATATTCTCCAGTATCAAATGAATAATATATATGTACATGTAGCTAGACATATGTACATTAAGTGGATTTTTTTTCCAGATAAAAATGTAGAACCTCATAACAGATACAGTAGCTATCCAGTTCATAGAAGTTGATGAATATAGTTATTAGTCCAGGCTACATATGTTGTTACAAAACTATTTCACACTTATGTATGTCATATGTATTATATATCATAGGTATTACAGTAGAACCTATATATAATGGCCTTCACCGGTAACACATTTTTGGCCTTTATAGAAAGGTGGCCTTATTTCAGGGGGTTTCAATAAAGTGATTAAATACAACTATAATGTAGAATAAATTATGATCATAGTAAGCTAGTTAGCAGTATAACTTCTGTTACCTATAATATTTGGTTCTAAAGGAATTTCTGTAGGGTGCTCTGCCTACTCTGCATAAAGCTGAATCAGTTTATCTATGGTGAATGCAACTCTTGTTGCTCCTTCAGGGTGGGACTAAGTCAAGTCTTCTTCTTCCTTATTAGAAACTTGTGGAGGTGAAAAAGCAGAATTTGCATAAAAGTCAGCAAAAATTTTGGCACTCTCCATCTCCACTGATGTGCTCATCCATTCCACAACACACTTGTCTCCAAGAATTTGACGATTGATTACTAATAGCTTGCAATTTTTCTTGTCCTTCCTAATCAGAAAATGAGTCTTCATCTTCAAACTGGCAGTTGAGTAACTCCTTTTTTCAGAAACACTTCCTAACTGTTTCTTTCTTACAGAATCTCAGGCTTGAGCCACCAAACGAATGCCTAGGGAACATTAACTGATAGTACTGGATTGTATTTGGAGCGAGACCCAATTTATCAGAACATCAATAATTACTGTAGCGATCAAAAATGCCAGTGGAACAGTCCGGCATGTAGCTATCCTTCAAATACAAGCTTCTATTGTGGCAGCGTTTCTGAGGAGGCCTATTAGCAAGGGATTGCTGTTTTTTATTTACTCTCACTGAACCTCCTAAATTCTCAAAAATCTTATTTCAACCCTTTAGCTTTGTTTTCGAGCTGATTTCTGAAAGAAGAACCTTGCATCACAGAAATCAGCTTATTTATTTTTAGTTCTTAAAGCCAATTGGCTGAATCGAGTAGCTAAGTCTTTTTTTTTTTTTTTTGAAATTCAGGATTTGGCAAAGCTGATTTCTGAAAACCAAAGGGACTGATTCAGAATTCAGGTTTCTGTGCTTCTAAAAGCTGGTTGACCAGCTAAAGCACTCAGGAATTGGCTTACTATGTGAGCTGAAAGCTAAAGCTGATTGCATTTTTTACGAGGCCAAAATGAAAATCAGTTTTCAGCTTTAGCACGCAAAAGAAGCTGAATTCTAAATTTTGTCGCTGAATTCAGTTTACGAAAGGGCTGATTTCTGAAATACGGAGAAAATGATTCAGATATCAACTTTCAGTTCTTCTGAAAACGGATTGGCCGGATAGAGCACTGACCACAGACCCTATTTACTGCGAGCTGATTTCTGAAAGAAGAAACTTGCTATCACAGAAATCAGCTTATTTTTTGAAGCAATTGGCCAAATGGAGTAACTCAGTTTTTCTTGTTTTGAAATTCTGGATTTGGCAAAGCTGATTTCTGAAAACCAAAGGGACTGATTCAGAATTCAGGTTTCTGTGCTTCTAAAAGCTGGTTGACCAGCTAAAACACTCAGGAATTGGCTTACTATTTGAGCTAAAAGCTAAAAGCTGAATGCATTTTATGAGGCCAAAATGAAAATCAGTTTTCAGCTTTTAGCACGCAAAAGAAACTGAATTCTAAATTTTTCCAGCCAAATTCAACTTACGAAAGGGCTGATTTCTGAAATACGGAGAAAATGATTCAGAAATCAACTTTCAGTTTCTCTGAAAGCGGATTGGCCGGAGAGAGCACTGACCAATCAGGTGATGCAAGTTCCACCAATCATTTCTTTCAGAGCGTCACTGCAGCAGTGGAGTGAGGGAATGCCAGTAGCAATTTTGGGTTGCACCAGCAAACAATAACTACCTGTCAGTTTTATTTATACATTACTGACTATTTATCTAGATTATTATTATAATTATTTTTCTTATTTTTCACTTATTATTTTCATTAGTTCATCAATGATAATAAAATAGTCATTATAGCAGTTATATGTAGCAAATATGGCGTAGTTTTTTTTTCTTTACAAGAAATTGACTGATCTCAAACGTTCTGTGGAGAAGCTTATTTCACTATATATATATACCAACATAAATATTTGAAGGTATTTATAATATGGCCTTAATTAAATAAAAGAAAGAATTATTCATATGTGATTATCTGGTTAGCCCTAAGCAAGAGTAGCAAGGATAAAATTAGCTTAGGCCTACAGACTTGAATATGTATAAGATATACACAATAGAAAAAAAAAGTATTGGTTTATGCGCTCATGTAATGCACGAGTTTTTCGGTTACTCCCGAGGTGAAACCGGGAAACGAGTGAGTTAACGGAGCTCATAACCTGGACTTTTCTATTGCGTATCTATCTTATACAACCCACGCGTCATCCTTAGAAACAACGTTTTCGCCCCGCGGTTCAAAAAGTGTGGGTTATGCGAAAAAGTGTGGGTTATGCCGCTACTTAACCCACACTTTTTGACCAATCACGTCAATTACGAGTGACGTAACGGGGTATAAATAATTTTATGAGCTGTAGACTAAAATAGTAGATATAACTACTTATGTGAAAAAATCATTCTGATAAATATGAGATTTGTATTCATAATCCTATAAACTCCTCACTGGTGGAAGTGAAGAGTTTCATGATATAGCTAACTGTAGCTGGAATGAGCAGCAAAAATCAAAAGAGAACAGTTTATAGAATGCTACAGCACCTCTAGCCAAACCTGGCTTAGGTGATGCTGCTACATTGGGGGTATGGTTGAGCTTTCTTTGCAGAGCAACAGGAGTGGTCAGAGTGATAGAAGACTTGCTGGTTGTCTGACAAAAAGGGGGTTTCGTCCGAAACCTGACGAAACCCCCCATAGATCCGTCAGTTTATCCTAAGTCTCACGGACTGAACCTGGTGGCAGTGTTAGTGAACTAAAGGTGAACAACTCATCTAATATCCTCGGCCATTGTTCCCACAGCAAAGCACAGCTTGTATACTCAAATTTAGAAAGTAACAATAATGTATATTTTCAACAAACAATCTTTAAGTTTTCCAGGAGTTAGTGAAGTCCAGCAAAATGCCAGATTGCTTCCTCCTTCACCCAGCCAACCAATCATTGTACAATTAAAAAATGTTGTTTGTCAAATGAAGAGGCAAGCTGGAAAAGGTTGCCAATTTTTAGCAGGTAAAGCCAGAGTTGTGATAAGCACAGCCAGTAAACACAAGTTTATATTGTAACAGTATGGATTTCAAGCATGTTAGTTTTGTAAAATTTAATTTGGCACAAATTATTGCTCATATAAAAATATTACACCCTTGATATTCTACTTAAATATTTCAGCCTCACATGAGCGTTCAATCTTTTTCCATATTGAATTATTTGTAATGGAATGCTCTAATTAGTGTATGCGTATCAAGTGACATCAATGAAAAGTGTATGGTAACTGGTTGGATAAAAATATATAAGAGAGCTACAAAACACTTATGACACTTGTCGTACAATGTGGGAATGATATTTTACTCTCACACTATATTATAACACGTCTTTGGTTTTTGAAAATATTGTGAATGCTCGTAAATATTTCTCCATATTGGTCACAAAGAGGCATAAACAATCATGTATTTAATTTACATCCCTACATCAATACCTCTTTTCTACAAGGTATAAGTACAACAACCAGTGTCAACATAAAACAAAATAAAGAGGTCTACTCAGGCACAGTGATTTGCGTATGTAGAATAAATACATGATTGTGTATGCTACTTTGTGACATACCTGCTCCCGTACGTTTTAGAGCAACCCTAAATCTACTTTTTTTAAATTTATTTAAATTGGAAAATTAAAACTAACACGATTAGTTTATCCTGCTATGCAAACGCTCGGAAATAATGAAAATTTTCAGTCATGCATGAACACTAAATGAGTAACCTATTAATATTGTATGGTCCTACTTACTTGTTCATATCATCTTTAATGCAGCCAATGATGTCTCTATGTGACATGCTCTCGTCAGCTTTGACATTTGGCAAACTCTTCACTATCTCCTACATAACCATCCATACACATACACCAATGATGAAGCCACAAAGTGGATAATATTTGTGACCATCTACAGGAAAATTGGGCACAACACAGGGCCTATCAAAAACTTTTCTTTTGCACCTACACATTCATCAGCATCTATATATTGAGCTCTCTCAGTTTAAAAGCCATAGCTTAACAGTTGTCGATAAATGCACCCTAACCGTTCCCTTCTGTAGGCTTACATGATATTCAATACATTTTTAAGAATTAAATCGATTTTTTCCCGACTTTCCCATAGCAGGTGCACTCAGTATCAAAAAGCTAACATCTTTATTTTTTCAAAGCTGCAGCTCTATTGAATCACACAAACATTCCAGTATGTTATTCTATTTAAAAACAACAACATGCAATTAAATATTGCTTATTTTGAAAATTATTTTTCTTGTATTGAATTCTTTTTTTGCATGTGAAGTTGTAATAAAAATTAATCAAGTCCTCAGTTACTGGAATTTCTAAGATACAGGCAGTCCCCCCCCCCCCCCCCCCCCCAGAGTGCCCAAATAGAGGGGATTGAGTATATTCTATGACCTTTGTAACAAATTCATGTAACAAAATTGGATATCACTTTGTATTTAACATCAGACATCCCTGCATTAAATGAAATTAAGATGGCTGGAGGTACTCGTATAACTGTTGTATACTCTTCGGTTACCATTAAATCTTTTTCATTACAATAGTTAGGGCTGGTGGAAAAATGTTACGATGAGCGTGTCCATAATTGTATAGTGAGATGTCTCAGAGTCTGTTACTAACCTCACAAAACTGTTTATTCTCAATCTCAGTTTGATTTAAGTCAAATTCCACTGACTTGATTTTCTGGACTAACTCTACATATGTTTTCAAGAGGAAATGTGATTTCCTTTCCATCTGTCTCAGTTTGGCTTTGAGTTCACCATATTTGGTTTTCAATTCGTTGTATTTTGCCTCAAGTTCCTGGTAAAAATATACGAAATAAAAAAAATAATTTCAAATACATACCACCCTACCACTACCTCTACACCATAAATGTGAGGGTACCAAGCAAACCGACCCTCAACTGCAAATATATGGAAGAAAGCTTTTATTGTTTGTTGGTGTTGTTTGTTTGCTGTATTTGTTTATTCACATGTTTGTTTTGTTTTTATAGTTTGTTTGCCAGGTAAGCTTACTGTCCCCTAAACAATACAACTGCCATAATCAATTTCACCTGTTTTTGTCTATGCATCAAAATAGCACTCAACTTCACCTTGTACATTTTACCTCTGTCAAACTAAGACTCATGAAATACTGTATTCTTGCGATTTGATGCCATGGCTACCATTCTTTTCAACTTACTCGTGATAGAGAGGATAATATTGAAGAGCGGCTATTATTTGAAGTGATGACCAAGCAGGTATTAAAGTACCTGAACTCAGCATCGGAAATTAGCATTCTAAGTCATAAAGTGGTTTATTGCAATATGCGCAGTACGTATAAATTGTCTGCAGCTACCGTTCAAGAGCTGCAACAACTTCATTAGCTGCTCAAGCAGTAAGGCTACATCAAGAGCGGCTATTAATTCAGAGTAGCATTTTATCGTGAGAATACAGTGTATCCCAAAGTTCACCATGGTAACACATACATATTCATTATTAGACCAGCATAACAATTATTGCTTGTGTAAAGGACTCACCTTTCTCAATTGGCTTTCTGTATCATCTGCAAATTTTACCTTACGTGTTTCATGGTGTCTGAGAGTCTCGCAGCTATATAACAAGCAAAAAATGAAGTAAAAAATGTAATGAAACATTGAATTTCAGATATTTCAAAAGTTACGATTCACATTCAACAAAAGAAGTTCTACTTAACATTATGTCAACACACTACCATAGTGCTAGAAAACCTTGCTGACTATTATAAAAAAGAGCAATTTTTAGATTTCAAAATTAAGAAATCAACCAACAAGAGTTTGACCAAAGTGTGAATTCAATTTCGCGATTAACTGTTACTGAATGTGTGTGCAAAGTTTTAAGCTTTGATAATAATTTGAGAAATAGAAATCATGCGCCCAAGGGGTACACGTTTTCGGGACTTCAGGACCGATAGCTTTTGGTTGTTGTCATCACCATAGCAATAGGGTCTCTTGAGAGTATTATAGAGTACTTATAGTGGTAAATTGTAGCATTTTTTAACATTCCTGGAATAGCATAATTGCAAACAAAAAAAAATTGAGCATAATTCGTAAAGCTTGCTACAGTATTGAAGAACAGTGCTAATAAAAAACAAACACACACAAAAAACACAAAGAACCTACATACTCTTAATAATAATAACACGTATTATTCCTTTATTGACTTACATTGGAATTGTCAGACACATTGGATTTGTCAGACACATTGGATTTGTCAGACACATTGGATAGTCTTCGGCCTGGATAAGGAATATAAATTTACAGATTTCCAATAAGCATGTCTATTAACTAAATGATACTGACAATTGTTGTAAGTGCCTTAAATGTACAAACATGCATTTACTCTTGATCATCTTGGTCTGAATGTTATATTTTCACTTTCAAAAACCTTGTTTCTCTTTGAGAGTCATAGTGACTCACCTGAGTCATTATTTCTGTCTCTTCATCTATTGATGAGTTCAAAAGGTGGCAGTCTACAAAGTTTTGAAATACGCTTATTTAGTTAACCACTCTTGTGCCATGATGTGCTGTAATTTGTAATTTTTGGGAAACGTGGGGTCAGCTGAAGATGATAACTTATTTGCGAAACACTGCCAAATATTCTATCGCCGCTCATACAATCATAAAAACACATCTATCAGATGTGTACTAAAAGTAATTGCCACAATACCAATGTGTAAAAATTTATTTAGTTTGTGTTGAAGTTGAATTTAGGGCCAGTGGCTGTAAAAGGAAGTGCTCTAGCTATTAAAAGCAATTCAGACACATGTATGCTGCAGTCTTGTATTTAAATTGAATTTATCACAGATGTCTGTTTTTGTATTGCCTTCATCCAAATTTTAATGAGAGAATTAATATTTCAAAATAATAATTGTACATTTAAGGGTGGTCATACACCCACACCCACACATTTGATTAAAAATCACATTTTTGTGAATATATTAATATGATCATATTTATGTAAAAGTAAAAAAATATAGCGATTTATTTAGATACAGTCAGGCGACCACTCACATGTATTTAGGGGAAAAATCAACATGCCATTTTCAAGAAACTAAGCTATTGTTTCCAGAATTTCGGCCACTTTTTTTTTGTACAATGAAATACATGACGCTCTCATTTGTGGCATGGTTTTAATAAAGCTTCTTCTCTAGAAATCTATCAAGGGGTTGATAAAGAAATATTAATTTGAAAAATAATCATTACAAACCCCTCTGTAGATATCTATGAGAACAAGCTGTATTGTTACCATGTATAACTAGAGCTCGGGTGAGCACTATACAGTGGTGTAGGAACTGTAGTGACTGTAGCGGCCATGGCCGCTACACTTTTTTAGACACACTATACCGATGGTCGTCAATAAAACTACGCCCCTCATTTTGTACCGATGGTCATCAACTTAGCCACGCCCCTCTCTTTGTAATAATAGCCCCACCCATTGCCCCATCCATAAATAGCCTATCCACTTTGGAAATGTTTCCTACAGGCCTGCTATACTCACACGCTATGGTGTTGTGGGCCAAACTGCTTGTGTTCCAGAAACAAAACTTGCCCAACATTGTGGGCAAAATACGGTTGAAAACAATGCCTACCTTGGGCACGTGTAAACTTCTACGGTGATGTTTTTGTATCATTACAAAGATCTTCTGCTCTTTAAATTGAATTCTCATTTTTCCTTAAATATAGAGAAATGTTTTAACACATTTCGAAATAAAAAATTAACCAACAACAATTTGACCATAGTGTGAATTCAATTTCGCAATTCACTGAATGTGTGTGCAAAGTTTGAAGCTTCGATAATCATTTGAGAAAGAGAAATAGTATGCCCAAGGGGTATACCTTTTCGGGACTTCAGGACTGAAAGCTTTTGGTGGGTGTAGCCAAATCGTTTGTTTTTTTAGTTTATCTTGGATATATTTATCATTTTGAGACTTAAAACAAGAAAGAACATACCTGTTTAGCAAAGTTATGACAATGTGAGCAAATTTAGGGTCAGCTGAAGATGATAACTTATTTGCAAAACACTGCCAAATCTTCTGAGTATAGTATATCACGATGATGATAGTTAACGTTGTTCGCAATGTCTCATATTAGTGGATTTGTTTGGAAGCGAGGGCAAGGAGGTATTTTCCTTTTTAATTATGCTAAGGTATGAGTCGGTCTTATTTTCACACTCCAAAACACTCCCTGCACCCTTCACACTGGAAAGTGCTGCAATCAGTGGAGAAGTGTTGCTTGTCTCTTGTAGTTGGGTATGTGGTGGGTGGGTCAGTCAAACTTGCCACGCTGCTTATTCGCTGCTAAGTGTCAACTGATGTTGTCCACGAGGTTGCCACGCTCGTTTACTGTGCTTCTATGCGCGCGCGCGCTTGCTCGACCGGGAAGATTAGTTGCGCCTGCTACACTTTACCTGCCTGCTCCTTGCTTCCCCATAACTCCGTTTAATGATTGCATTAAACTTCATTATATACTCACTAGCTGTTCAGTAGACCCTGTATGCAACAATCACCTATTTTATCAATGTTTAAGTGATAAGCTTTTTGTAGTATATTATCATGGCTATACCACAGTTATTACAATGTAAACAAGTTAAGTTTTAACTGTTTTTTTTAATTATTATTATAATTTATTTGATAATCTATACAAGTCAGACTAACCTCTGGCTGTGTTGTAGGTCCTTCACACACACATGGGTAAAATACACCATCCTCAGAAATTACATCTTGTGCACTGCAATAGAGGTAAATAGCCACATACTACTATATATTATTATAGTATGTTTACATTACTGCATTTGCCAATACAATAAATCCTCTCTTATCCAAGTCTGGGGACCCGGAAGTGCAGATTATTAAAACAACTTTTGTCATGACTATGATAACTGAGATTCTGGATAAGACAAGTTCTAACTGTATTGTTTTATTTCAGTTGCCAGTATAAGTTTTGAATAAACAATCTATCAAAGTATTTACTGAGTACATTATTCAAACGACCCACAGTAAAAATAATAGGTTACTAGTATATTAAAATTGTACACATTTGTATTAGCTTGGATCAGTAATTGAATTTCGCTTTCTAAAGTGGCTATTATAATAATAAGGAAAGCTGTTACACAGGAATATTTTAGCTTTATCATGACTACCAATTTCTAGCCACTATTTACCACACTAACTTTTCCACATGGTCAAATATAAGGATATGAAACATGAGAGAAAAATGTCAAAAAAGATCAAAGTATATATCACTTGGCTCACAGATTTACCAGAGGCAGATTTTGGACGAAGTCGTGCACTCTTCATAAATAGAATGAAAAATTGAGAGCCATTTGTAGTACCTTTATTGGCCATACCAACCAAGTTAATCACGCTGCTGTATTTTATAGTTATGAAAACACTCAATGAATCTATACAAAAATTAGCATGCATAATTTTTTCCTCCTACCGTTATTCTATACCCTCACCCTATGCTCCCTATTTCATTATCTGTTATGTTGGGTCAGTGCGGGTGAGGTCATTTAAGAAGTAGTTCCATTTTTGAGCTGGAATAAAGTATTTATCTACCAGATGAAATACTAAATAATAGTTAGATTGCGGTACCTTGAAATCCCGTAGATTTCCAATCTAGAACAGAAAGATATGCTAAGACTGTACTACAGTAATGGAAATGAAGTAACCAAGTTTTGTGACAGCTCTGGTGTTCAGCTTGGGAAATTTGCAAAGAAGAGAATTCTCCCGAGTTAAGAATGCAGAATATATCTTGTGAGGACTTTGATTCCTACTCTGATTACGTTAAGATTTTTCTTGAGTGTAGCTTACAGGAAGAAAGCACTAACATTCAAGTTGCCGACAATACGATTAACCAGCGATTTGCATCGCCAAAATCTCAGAAAATATTATATTAATCTCAACATAAAATAATTCTGCTAGCTAGCTAGTATATCTCACCAACGAAGTCTAGCCATTAAACTCCGACCAATCAATTATTAATCTATTTATGAATGCTATATTCAATAATTTAACAAGCTATTCATGCAATACTATACTTAATCAAATATGCCAGATTTTCAAACTCAATATAATTGTCACAGCTTGGTAAAAATAATAATAATAATATAACTCAATAATATAATTGCCACAGCTTCACAAACATGGTAAAAAAATCCTGCGTAAATGTTGCTAGCCAGAATTTCAAAATTATATCTCCTGGTAACGAGACAAACAGTAGCCGCCGGTAAGTGTTTTCTAAGTGCTGCTGGGCGTGATTCTAAGTGAAATAGATTCATGCAACGGACCAATCAAATTGACGTATTCAGTCGCGCTCTGTTCTAAGTATATTTAAGCCTGCTCACTTTATCATGCTACACAACTTTTAGTACATGAGCGTCTCTAGAGAAATAAAATGAATAATTGCAGCTAAGCCAAGTTATCATCCATTTGGTAGATATTTAAATGTAGTCACACTTAGCTCTTATGCCTACATCTATTTAACTAGTATGAATGTGGATATTGGAGGGCTAGCTATTTTTACCTAATTATTTTCCATGATGAAGAAGAGTGACTAGGCTGGTTAGGGCTAGATGGCAAAAGAACAAAATATTGTTAACATTTATACAGTTACACTTATTATATGATTGGTAAAATAGCTTCTATTGTGGAAATTTGCCATATAAAGTATTAGCAGCTAAAAGTAAATAAATGTTCATAAAAAAAAGTTCATGGCACTACATGCGTTTTTAGTGTTTAATTACCAACTTCCTCATTAACTTACCTTGAAATTTGTGGAAGGGATTTATATGAAGATGTACCACCGTCGACATTTATCGAATTCACTCCAGAATCATAACTAGTCTCAAAAGACGTAGTCCCACCATTTGACACAGCCACTACAGATAAAGAAATCAATTAATTCAGCGAGCGAGCGAAGCGAGCGAAGCTGACTCTCAGTCGTGTTCAATTGAGATTTCAGATATTATTGGCGAGCGAGACACTTACAGGGGTAAAAATGAAAAAATCGGGGATGTTTGTTTATTTATTTATTGGCGAGCGAGCGAAGCGAGCGAGACACTATCAGGGGTAACTCAATCGAGATTTCGCTATATATATTTATTTATTTATCTGTTTATGGGGTACGTGAGACCTCTGTTTTCGCCCGCGCTTTTAATTACGTAAGTTAGGTAAAGCGTTCACAGCTCCAGTATTTTTCAATTAACAAGCTCTGAGAATCCTTAGTGGTGGTGGTAAGTCAATGCGCTCTTTGTCATGGCTATTAGCCTTGCGCAACAGTATTTTACTTGAAAATACATTGTCCACTAGACTACTGCGAAGGTAAGTCTGTGTAGGTGCATGTTCAGTTGTGTTAAAGCATTGTGTGTTTACAACCACTACTTAGCCAAAGAATAACACAAAGAAAACTTTTAAATAACGTGTATTGTTTTGTTGTAGTTGTTTTCCTTCCAAGCAGTTGCAGAGAGTTGTTACTATGGCGCTGAAATCACTTTACCCTGTATGCTAAATCAGTAAAAAAAAACTGGACCTTATTTTCAGTAGCTTCAGTGTTAGAAGTCAAATCATTCATATAAAAATAGTATAGTCTTTAGGCCTGAAAATACATTGTCCACTAGACTACTGCCAAGGTAAGTCTGTGTAGGTGCATGTCCAGTTGTGTCAAAGCATTGTGTGTGTTACAACACCATTAGCTAAAGAATATCACAAAGAAAACTTTTAAATAACGTGTATTGTTTTGTTGTTGTTATTTTTTCCTTCAATTCAAGCAGTTGCAGGGAGTGGTTACTATGGCACTGAAATCCCTTTACCCTGTATGCTAAATTAAAAAACTGGACCTTATTTTCAGTAGCTTCAGTGTTAGAAGTCAAAATCAAGTAGTCTTTAGGCTCGCTCGCCATTTGTGCTCAAGCACACCACTAGTTTATATATATGTTTGGACGTATGTATGTCATTTTGTACTTTGACCCTCCGTATTTTTGTGTTCGCTCGGCGTTCGACCCCGTCCCAAACTTCACTAAACGGAATCCTCTGGTTTAGCCACCATTACCCGTATCACCTTAGAAATTGAATTGTTTACCGCTTTGAATTGTTTTGCGGGTGCTGAGAGCTCCATTTCTATTCGAGTTAGTGGCGGTGGTAAGTTAATACACTATTTGTCACAGTTATAGCACTACTCAACAGCATTTACTTGACAATTCATTGTCCACTAGACGAACCAGTTGTGTGAAAGTATTGTGCGTTACAACTACTATTAAGAATATCACAAAGAAAATTTTAAATAACGTGACTTGATTTTGTTGCTTTTCTTTTTCAATTCAAACAGTTGAGGGGAGTGGTTACTATGGCATTGAATCCCCTTTACCGTATATGCGTAATTTAGCAACTCAACTTTATTTTAGTAGTTTGAGTAACAACAGTGTAGTTTAAAGCTCGCTCGCCATTTGTGCTCGAGCACACCAACTAGTTTGTATATATGTATGGACGTACGTAAGGCATTTTTGTACTTTGACCCTCGCGTTTTTGTGTTAGTTCGGTTGTCGACCCCGTCCCAAATTGCACTAAACAGAATCCTCTGGTTTATCGATCAGTACCCGTATCACCCTAGAAATTGAATTGTTTACCGTTTTGAATTCTTTTGCCGGTACAGTTAAAACTTGACAACTTAAGGGACTTCCATTTCTATTCGAGTTAGTGGCGGTGGTAAGTCAATGCGCTCTTTGTCATGGTTATAAGCCGTGCGCATAGTATTTACCTGAAAATACATTGTCCACTAGACTACTGCGAAGGTAAGTCTGTGTAGGTGCATGTCCAGCTGTGTCAAAGCATTGTGTGTTACAACCACTACTTAGCTAAAGAATATCACAAAGAAAACTTTTAAATAACGTGTATTGTTTTGTTGTTGTTTTTTTTTCCTTCAATTCAAGCAGTTGCAGAGAGTTGTTACTATGGCACTGAAATCCCTTTACCCTGTATGCTAAATTTAAAAACTTGACCTTATTTTCAGTAGCTTCAGTGTTAGAAGTCAATAAAAATAGTTTAAATACCGTTGCTATATTGTTGTCAGGTGTAATAACTTGGCAAGTGTGCAATAACACTTGCCTGGTATTTAAAATAGTTAAAGCATGAGCGCTTAGTGCCTAGTACATTTATCGCACTCAGCCCTCGGGCCTACGGCCCTCGGGCTGTCGTGCAATAAATCGACTAGAAACTAAGCGCTCATGCTTTAACTATAACATAGTCTTTAGGCTCGCTCGCCATTTGTGCTCAAGCACACCACTAGTATAGGTATGTATGCGTACGTCAAAAATTTCGCCCGCGCTTCTAATTACGTAAGTTAGGTAAAGCGTTCACAGTTCCAGTATTTTTCAATTAACGAGCGCGGAGAATCCTGCTGCCTACGCAACTTTGTTTCAACCAAAAAGTTTATAGCTACTCTCTTCTTGAAACAATTGTGAAGTCTTTGTCAAGCTGCGCTTCTTTGCCACTGCTTTCGAAGTTTATCCAGGTAATTCTGTTATTGTTACCTCTTCATGCCTAATCATTGCTATTATTTAGCGATTTCCTTCACAAATCATCTTTACCTATACTCATATATTTACTCGCTCGCCATGCATTTGCGCTATTCGAGCGCACCACTAGTGTTATTCCCTACATGAAACTTAGTAGCTACAATCATGAAAAGGTGGTCCAGCAGGGTTCTAAATCCCATAGGACTTCCAATGAGGGCACTATACGTAATACCCTAGCAAGAGGGACTGCACATTCATCCAAATTGAGTAGCATCATCACTTCGCTTGGGATGCTATAGCCTAACACCTTTGGGACCCAAGAAGCAGCTTATAGCTGCTATTAATAATATATAATATTAAGTACAATAGGAAAGAAAAATGAAAGCTAGTGATATTGATAAAAGTATTGGCACATTTATTCGAACAAAGTCGGCCATCAATGACGACGAGACACAAAATATATAACTTTTCCCTATTTATACAGAACATCAAACCACACATTCTTTAACATTTGAGCCATAAACTCATCTAATCGTCTCCATTAATGCTAATTCAACAAATCTAGCTAATCAAACTATACTATGTAACATACTGTTTATCAGAAAGTGAGTGATAACAGCTGCACAGATAGTCTTCTTGGCAAAGTACGAATGCAAAGAACTTACTTGCAAAAACACAAGTATAAAGATATTCATGATCATCCTCCCCTTCCCCAGAGAGTTCATATGAAGTACACTCACTCACTAAAGCACATTCATTGCACTAGATAATAGTAAGGAATGTACAATATATAGCTAATATGTACGAAGTTTATGCAGTACGGCATCATCCAACCCTAACAGCTCTCACCTATGCTTTTGGTGGAGAAAAAATCTGTATAATACAAATGTAAATATAGGTTGATGTTGTTTTCTGTGTGCCATTTTCTAGACCTGCTCACGGTAGAGGTATTAAAGTAATGACATTATTTATATACATAATTGAGTGCATATTTCACTTTATTAGGTTTAATACACTGTGTGGTAGACAGAAATGAATTTTATATCTTGCATTCAATAAAAAATGATTGTACTAAAAATTTATAAAATGCAAACATAATAGTAAATGACTTCAAAGCTTTTTTCTTGAATCTATACTAGCTGTATTCATAAACTGTGCTGTAACATCAGTGCTTCTACCCATTAGCTATTGGATTTTACTATAATGTGATGCCACAAATATGAAATTTTATATGCAGGTATCTGTACAGAATTCTTGCTTAGTGTTTTTGTGACCAGAATGGCCACATTAATATTCAGATTAACTAGTAATAGCATGGCCACCCTTATTATTTTATCTGAAGATCACTCGCTTGTGTTATTATACCTTTCTTATATAAATATCACGCATCTAATGGTGTGTTTGAACAGGACTTGTGCGGCAAACGTGATGGTTTAAATTTACAATCACATATTTTTAATGGGAATGTTGTCATCTCTTGATAGGCAACATATATGTAGTGCCTAAAACTATAGCTGCTATACTATAAGATATGTGACCGTCTACAGGAAAATCGGGCACAGTAGTTAGATGTGAACAGGACTAAAGAAGTCAAGTTCAGAATTGACCAAGCCAGGTGCTTCAACTTAGTATTGACAGAGTTTTTGGTTATAATTGTAAATTCTCGGCTTTGTGGGCCTTCAAGCAATACAAGACTGAAACAGTAATAGTGTACCAGCTACATATATATGCTGGGTCTACAGATGACATGACAGGAAATTAAAAGCAACAATAGACAAAGAATATGAAAAGGGATTGGGCCCTTTCAACAGTCTGGGTGTTTGCCTCCAGCGAAGGTGTTGATAGGTGGGTGGGTGAATGGGTGAACAGACCACAATGTGTAGGAATAGATTGGGAGAGGTTTGAAATGATATTAAGATAAAGTAGTAAGTGGATTAAATAGATAAATAATAATGTACGCGACCAGGCGCGACCAAATGCTGGGAATGCCTTGTCTAGCGGTGGTGACTGTTGGGGCGTAAATCCAACAGGCAGTTCCCAGGCTTCTAGAACAATAACCCAATAGACTATCTCGATGCCCCTTGACACCACAGCACACTTACAGGGGTAACACAATCGAAAATCGGGGATGTTTATTGGCGAGCGAGCGAAGCGAGCGAGACAGTATTAGGGGTGGATAATGCAAAAAATCGGGTATATGTTATATGTATATATGTATATATGCTATGTATGTATGGATTGTACGTATGCCCTTTAAACGCGCGCGCGGGGAACGTTTTTTCTTTAAAAAAACACGGCTTTTTAGGCTTGACCCCAGTTTATTCTGAAACTACAGCATTAAGCAAGCCTTACTTTATACTTAAGCTCCAAAGTGTGAGAAAATTCCTGCGAAAAAGCTTGCTTTTCAAGAAACAAAAAGTTGATTCGATCGGTTACTATGACATTGAAGACCTTTACCAGATTTAAATTCAAAACTTCGCCTTTTTTCCGGCTAAGTGCGGCTTGTTACTTCTAGTTCTCAAGAGCCACCTGTAGACAGTACTAAGAGAGCTATCACTACTTCTGAAAAACGTATGTAAGCACATAAAGTATTAATGCTAAGAAAGCTACTACTACTCAGTGTTTCATCCAGACATTCTTGCAAGGGGGGGCAAAATAGAGTTTTGAAAATGTAAGGGGGGGCGGGCGGCACTGGTCACCATGGGAGTGAAATAGAATTATTGGAAGGCCTATGTCCTACATTAAAAAAACATAATCTTATCTAATGAGGTCTGCATATGTCAGATCCTGACAAGTTAATTCAGCTACTCATTTTCACCTCCACCGTCTAGCAATTTTCAGTCAACTGTGACATTCACTATTTAGATGCTTTTCACACACTATTCAACTCTGACTCTCACCTCCCCTTAGGTTTATCACACGTTGATTCACACTTACGGTTGCTGGCTGGCTATAAAAAGGCCAGCCCTCAGCTCACCGTAGCAGTTGTTGAGTTTTGATCTATACAGATTCTACAACTTCCAGAACCAGAACTCTAAGCACTCGTAGTCCCTGACAGCTTAAGATAGTCTCAAATGGATATTCGCTCTTTCTTCTGTGGTGCAAGCTCTTCAAAGTCACCTGGCCACTCAAGTAGCAGTGACACAGAAGATAAAATTGACAGCAATCAATCTGATACTGAGTTTTTGGAGCCAAGTCCTGCCAAGAAAAGATTAATTGTCCATGAGAAGCATGCAAAGGAAAGATTAACTACACATGAGAAAAGCAAGAAAATCACTGCAAGCAGTCGAAAATACAACAAAAAATGGGAAGAGAGCTTCAATTGGCTGATGTTTGATAAAAATTTCCAAGGAGCTTTTTGTAAGGTTTGCAGGAAGAGAGGAATTTCTCTTCAAAGAACAGGAGGAACATGGATCTCAAAACCTTTCACGAACTGGAAGAAGGCAATAGAGAAGATGAAAATTCATGCAAAGAGTGATATTCACCTCCTATCATGTGAAGCAGAGATGGCTGCAGCTACAGCACTACAAGAAGGGTCAGTCATTCAGCAACTCCAACAAATTAATGATGAGGAAAAGTTGAAGAACAGAATGGCCATTAAAGCTCTAATTCGTTGCACCCATTTTCTAGCTCGTCGCCACATTCCCCACACAACAAATTTTGATGAACTTATTGATCTAATCGTAAGTTGTGGTGCAGAAGATTTAAAGGGGTTCCTTGAAAGAGCTAGATTAAATGCAACCTACACATCTAAAGTTGCTGTTGTTGAATTTGTTGAGGCAGTTGGCTTATGGGCTGAAGAATGTTTACTGAAACGGCTTCGCCAAGCTTCCCATTTCAGCATAATGGCAGATGAGTGCACTGATGTGATGACCACAGAAGAGCTTTCAATTTTCTTCCGCTGGGTGAACATGGACGGTCAACCTGTTGAGCACTTCTTGGATATAGTTCCATTGAAAGCTACTGATGCAAAGACTATTTATTCTGCCCTTGTTGAATTCATGAAAGATAAAAACATACAGATTAGCAAGCTGGTGGGTATGGGATTCGATGGAGCAGCTACTTTCTCTGGGAAACACAATGGTGTGCAGAGTCTCCTGAAGAAAATTTCACCTCATGCACTTTTCGTACACTGCCATTGCCATTTGCTACAGCTAGCATGCGTTCAAGCAGCTAATGCTACCAGTGGGATAAAACATGTGTACATCACACTCACCACCCTCTGGAAATTTTTCCACTATTCTCCTAAACGAGCTGAGAGTCTCAAAGCAGTACAGCAGGTGCTTGACTTACCTGAGCTGAAAGTTGTGAAACCATCAGATACTCGCTGGCTGTCCCATGAACGCTGTGTGAAGGCAGTCAAAGCTAGCTACAGTGCAATTGTGACTGCTCTAAACAATATCTATGAGCAGACACATGCACCTGAAGCTCTAGGTATCAGTAAAGCCTTATGTAGGCCCTCAACTTTAGTGGCCATATACCTCCTTGATTATGTTCTGCCACAAGTGGCGAAGTTGAGCAGAGCTCTCCAGACTGAGAGAATAGACTTGACAGCTATCACCCCTCTTGTTGATGCCACTTTCAATACACTTGATGATGCCATGTTACCTGCTGCTAACTGGGTATTAGAACTGATGGATGCAAAGAATGAGATCGAAGAAGTCACTGACATCACGTTAACCACGGAAAGCATTGCTACATTCCAAGGACAAGTGGCGAATTGGGCAATCACAATTATCCTATTTGATGAAAATAGCCATGGAGACACCCGAGACGCTCTCATCTACACAATTAAATGACATTATTACAGTATGGAACAAAAAACCTAGACGAATTGCTGTGTGAATATTGTTTATTATTAATTTGGTTTACATTTTTCTCTTAATAAATATCGGTTCTTTCAAAAGGGTGGGGGGCACTTAGAATCCAAGGGGGGGCATTTAGAACCCAAGGGGGGGCAAATGCCCCCTTTCGCCCCCCCCTAAATGAAACCCTGCTACTCGAGGGATGCCGAGGTAAGTACGCAATTCCATATTTGTTAGCTAAAATATGCAAAATAACTCTGGCCTTTCTTTTTTATAGCTAAGAGCTTGTTGTCAACAGTGACTGGTAAATTCAAATAGTCAGAAGGACTCAAATTTGGTACTACAAAAGTTACCACTGCTCAAGAAAATGAGGTAAGAAAGTAATTTGTATTTGTGTGCTAAAATTGATTGTCTTTTGTTTTTGTAGGTGAGAACTTGTTGTCAAGAATTCAAGTAACTTCAATTTGATACTACAGAAGTTATCAATACTCAAGAATGAGGTAAGTAGTAATTCCATTTTGTTGGCTAAAATTACAAATAATAACACTGGTTTATTTTTTATCGTAGCTGAAAGCTTGTTCAAGAGTTACTGGTGATTGAGATTATCAGAATGGCAGATGTTTGATACTACAAAAGTTACCATTAATCAGGTAAGAGAGTGATTTTGTACTTGTTTGCTGAAATAAAACGTCATAACTGCTATTATAGTGTTTGCATGAACTAAGCTAAAACATAGTAACAATACTTAGTTTTATGTTACCTAACTATCAGGCTCGCTCGCCATTTGTGCTCAAGCACACCACTAGTTTATTTATTGACGAGCGAGCGTAGCGAGCGAGACAGTATTAGGGGTGGATAATGCAAAATCGGGTATATGTTATATGTATATATGTATGTGGGATGGTACGTATGCCCTTTAAACGCGCGCGCGGGGAACTCTTTTCGGCTTTTTAGGCTTGACCCCAGTTTATTCTGAAACTACAGGATTAAGCAAGCCTTACTTTATACTTAAGCTCCAAAGTGTGAGAAAATTCCTTCGAAAATGCTTGCTTTTCAAGAAACAAAAAGTTGATTCGTACTATGGCATTGAAGACCCTTTTCCAGACTTAATTTCAAAACTTCGCCGTTTTATGGGGGGGATACGGAGTGCCGGTTGTTGGTTGTCAAGAGCTGTTGGTAGTCAGAATGCCGTAGTATTAATGCTAAGGAAGCTACTACTTCTCGAGGGAAGCTGAGGTAAGTACGTAATTCCATATCTGTTAGCTAAATATGCAAAATTAACTCTGGCCTTTCTTTTTTGTAGCTAAGAGCTTGTCAACAGTGACTGGTAAATTCAAATAGTCAGATTGGCTCAAATTTGGTTCTACAAAAGTTACCACTGCTCAAAAAAATGAGGTAAGAAAATAATTTTGTATTTGTGTGCTAAAATTGATTGTTTTTGTTTTTGTAGGTGAGAGCTTGTTGTCAAGAATTCAAGGTAATTCAGATGGTCAAAATAACTTCAATCAGAAGTTATCAATACTCAAGAATGATGTAAGTAGTAATTCCATATTTGTTGGCTAAAATTACAAATAATAACACCGGTTTATTTTTTTATCGTAGCTGAGAGCTTGTTCTAGAGTTACTGGTGATTGAGATTATCAGAATGGTTGATGTTTGATACTACAAAAGTTACCATTAATCATGTAAGAGAGTGATTTTGTATTTGTTTGCTGAAATAAAAGGTCATAACTGCTATTATAGTGTTTGCATGAACTAAGCTAAAACATAGTAACAATACTTAGTTTTATGTTACCTAACATCAGGCTCGCTCGCCATTTGTGCTCAAGCACACCACTAGTTTAGATATATGTTTGGACGTATGTATGTCATTTTGTACTTTGACCCTCCATATTTTTGTGTTCGCTCCGCGTTCGACCCCGTCCCAAACTTCACTAAACAGAATCCTCTGGTGTAGCGACCATTACCCGTATCACCTTAGAAATTGAATTGTTTACCGCTTTGAATTGTTTTGCGGGTGCAAAAACTTACTGGAGCTCCATTTCTATTCGAGTTAGTGGCGGTGGTAAGTTAATACGCTATTTGTCACAATTATAAGCCCTACTCAACAGCATTTATTTTAAAGTTTATTGTCCACTAGACGAACCACGAAGGTAAGTCTTGCGTAGGTATGTTCAGTTGTGTGAAAGTATTGTGCGTTACAACTACTATTAAGAATATCACAAAGAAATTTTTAAATAACGTGACTTGATTTTGTTGCTTCTTTTTCAATTCAAACAGTTGAAGGGAGTGGTTACTATGGCATTGGACCCCTTTACCGTATATGCGTAATTTAAATACTCGACTTTATTTTAGTAGTTTGAATAACAATAGTGTAGTTTAAGGCTCGCTCGCCATTTGTGCTCAAGCACACCACTAGTAAGATAATTAGGCAAAGGCCAAGCAATACTTTGACACAACTGAAATGAAAAGGGGCCGGGGAGATACAACTTACAAAACCAAAGATGAAGGTGGTGGGAATGAATTAGAACAAAACTGGTAAGAGAGACAAGGTAACATGAGGTAGGGAAGATTACAGAGCATGCTCAGTTCAGTTAGAGAAGGGATGAAATGAATGAATAGGTGATGTGGTTAAGCCACAATAGTGCAGTAGAAGGTGGGGCTGGCTGTAGCTTCTCCAGGTCACTTGCAGGCCTGGACAAATAAATAATAAATAAATAGGTAGATAAATAGGTAAATAAATAATTAAGTACGTGGGTAAATAGATAATGGGGAAATAAATAGGTAGGTAAATAATAATAAATAAATAATAAATAATTAAGCAGGAATATGGTAGGTAAATAATAACTAAATAAATAAATAATTAAGCAGGAAAATTAGTTTAGATGGAAAGCCAACAAAGATAGGTCACAGGAGCGTGGGCTCGCAGGCCGGAGAGGACACGCCCCTGTGACCTATCTTTGTTGGCTTTCCATCTAAACTAATTTTCCTGCTTAATTATTTATTTATTTAGTCATTAGTTACCTACCATATTCCTGCTTAATTATTTATTATTTATTTATTATTATTTACCTACCTATTTATTTCCCCATTATCTATTTACCCACGTACTTAATTATTTATTTACCTATTTATCTACCTATTTATTTATTATTTATTATTTATCTATTTAATCCACTTACTACTTTATCTTAATATCATTTCAAACCTCTCCCAATCTATTCCTACATATTGTGGTCTGTTCACCCATTCACCCACCCACCTATCAACACCTTCGCTGGAGGCAAACACCCAGACTGTTGAAAGGGCCCAATCCCTTTTCATATTCTTTGTCTATTGTTGCTTTTAATTTCCTGTCATATCATCTGTAGACCAGCATATATATGTAGCTGGTACACCATTACTGTTTCAGTTTTGTATTGTTTGAAGGCCCACAAAGCCGAGAATTTACAATTATAACCAAAAACTCTGTCAATACTAAGTTGAAGCACCTGGCTTGGTCAATTCTGAACTTGACTTCTTTAGTCCTGTTCACATCTAACTACAGTGTCAAATAATGTTCTTTTGCACGTACGCATTTGTCGGCATCCATATATTTAGCTCTCCAATATTTAAAGCCATAGCTGCAACCATTGTTGATATATGCGCCATAACCATTCCCTTCCACAGGCTAATTTAATACATTTTTAACAATTAAATCAATTTTCCCGACATTTACGCGTGCCACATTGTGCCTGATTTTCCATAGACAGTCACACAATGTGTCAGGCCTGTAGCCAGGAGTTTGCGCAGGGGGGTTCGGATTTCATAGAAATACAAGAAAGCCACACCTACTTTTGTTTTCTTCGTTTATTCTTTAAAAAGCGAAAAAGAAGGGGGAAATATGCCAAAACTAATAATTTGTCTGACGCTCTATGTGTTGTATTAATAAATTCATTGAACACTGCTGACTATCAGCAAAAAGCGGTAAACAGCTAATGCTATATCGTTCTCGTGTAACCAGGCTTCTAACTACTACCGTGAGCTGTACACAAACAGTGAACCATTAATAGGCCTTTAGTACTATAAGTTATCTAAACAAGTACATTACGGTACACCATAAAAAGAATAGTTGTAGCGTAGCTTGCTTAAATAAGTACATTACGCACACCATAAAAAGAATAGTTGTAGCGTAGCTTGCTTTATCAGTACCATAACGAGATCGATGTTTTGTAGTCAAGGAGCTCAATGTTTATTTGAAAGCTTGGAATCAGACTAGGCCGTCCACATATAGAGTATGAAGTATATCCGGGGATATATATAGCTAAATAGCAGAATATTCCATTGCGATTTAGACACGATCGACCAGAAGTCGATATTGTAAATTGCTTAACGAAAGGAATCATTTACAGCCCACTCAGAGTATAAGTGTAATAAATTTGCTTTTCTATATTACTTAGAGCTATTATTGAAGTTTTCATTGGCCTGAAATGTTGTAAGTAACAGCTTAGCTAAGTTTCAGCCTATTATTCGGCTCAGGCCCTCCGCTTGCATGAGTGTGCAGACGGTAACTGTAGACTGTCATTTATTCACTCTGTCTCTCTGTCAACAGCGGTTCCTGAAGGTCAGCAATCTAACTATCGAATGCTGCATTACTTCACAAAATAAGCCCCTTTAGCATGTCAGAATTTCATGTTGGACTTCATTTTTCCAGAATATAACAAGTCTTTCTTGAGCCATGCTAGTTACTCGGCACACCTGTTTTGGTGGCACACCTGTTTTGGTGGCAAATTTGCCTATTTAAATAATATGCTATTAAATTCCTACTGTTGGTGGTAGGGTGCTGTTTGGGAAATTCTCGGGATCATGATCAAAGGCTATTTGGGGGTGGAGACAGCTACCCAGAAGTGGGGTGACAAAACTATAATAGTGGGGGGGGGAGGGGGGCAGCATTATATATATGGAAGTATAAGAGCATGGTTTTTGAAACTTATTTGAGTAAAAAAACAACAACCAAACACAAATGGCTAATTATTTAAATAACAATAGCTAATAACAGTAATTTGAGACTTAAGAAATGATTAATAACGATCAAAATATTTAATAAATGCATCGGAAACATTAGATTGTAAAAGTGGGACTCTAGAAATAGGTTGAAACTCCTAACAAAGTAGTTGATACAATGCACACATCAAGCATAGTTTAGGACTGACTAAAGTGAGAGGTATTGCCCCCCCCCCCCACCCCCCCCCACCCACCACATTTTTGTCTCCTTCCATTTGTTTCTTTTCCTTCCTTTTCTTTTTTCTTTTTTCCTCCTCCTCTAGCTTTTATCTTGCTCTTTTATCCTTTGTTTCCTCTTTTTATCTGCTTCTTCATTTTCCCCCCATTTTTCTTCGTTATTATTTTTTTCTTTTTCTGCTTTTCTTCCACTTTTTTCTCTCCCTTTTTCTTCCTCATATTGTCTTCTTCTTTCTCCTCTCTTTTCTTCCTCATTTTTTTCCTTCCCATTTTGGCAAAACAACTGCCTTATACTAAAACTAAGTCAGACATCAAAACCACACACTATTAGTAATGCAATACACTATTAAACAAAGATTACAAAAAAAATATTTGAGTTTTTGTGCTACATTTGAGTCTGTGAGTGGCTGATTCACTCTGACATAGTAAAAAAAAAAAAAAAAGAAGAAGAAAGAAAAAAAAAGAAAATGATTTCCTGAAGAAAGTGATATTCACAAAGGAGTATTGGAAGTGAGTGATTAATAGTAGGTCAATCAAGAGAACAAGGGTGAGGTCAGAAACAATCTGAAGGCCAAAGGCTTTGGTGTCTTGTGTGTAGCGAGTGCACTACTAGGGGGCCTGTGGTGTTTCTCCAAGGCTTGTCTCCCTCATTTTGAATTGTCTAACGAATTTAGACCACCCTTGGCAACCTTGCTTCAGTCTTTTATATTTATCAATAAATTAAAATGCTATGGATTTATCATTACCAGGAGAGCAAAGAAATTGAATTGGAAAATATTTATTAAAACTCTAGAAGCAGGGATACCCAAGTTTTCAGTGATGACAAGCGCCATGGGCACACATACCTCTCACTTACTGAGACTAATTTGCCAAAATTTAATTAACTTGGCCATTCAGCCAATAAGGTAATTAAAAAGCTAGTAATTACCTGATTTCACATTTCATTGCAAGAACATTCACCTATATTCTTAAACTGACCTTAAATTATCTGATCATTTTTTATATATGAAAAGACAACAATTTAGATTTCAATATTCAATGCAAAGATAATATTTTGTCCTGCATACCAAACAAGGCATTACACAAAGAGTACTTAGTAAAAATATACAAATGCAAATGACTGAACTGTTGAAAAAAGCAAACAAATGAGGTGTGTAAGAGATTCATTGACCATGTTTGAGTAGCTGTGTTGAGTAGCTTTGATTCTTATGACATACTTGAACCACAATCTTCCGTTAAAGTAGCTAGCTTCTCTGCCACTTTCTGCAGTAGCCTGAAAGGACGCTTGGAATGACATGGTAACAGTCCCTGAGTTGCATTTCTATGAGGGGAAGATTCAGGAGTGCAGGGCCAACTCTCTCTGGTGTGTTACTGGGTGCAAGTGATCCAGATTGGGGAGGGTGGTAGACATTTTGGAGTGGATGTTTAGAAGAAGGTGATTGTATTTTTCGGTTACCTGGACTCTTTCTGCTGTTATCTGATAAACTCAGAGTTTTCATGTTGCTCACGAGCTTTGCAGAATTAGGTGATGAAACTTTATCAGTTGGCTTGGTAGTTGCCTTATCTTTGAAGTATACTGTATCCATCCAATTGTCCAATATTGTGTCACGTATTAACCATTTCATGACACCGTTGTGCATTTCGTGATATAATTTAAACTTGTCCTCAGGCTTTATTGAACTTGGAAGGTGAGAGAATATTCCCAAGCTGTTAAAAATTTCTTTCACCGCCATTTTTTGGTTTTGAAGGACCAAGAACTGTACCTTTAGGTTTGTATCATCTGATTCTTTGATTAGGGTCAGTGTTTTTATACTGATTCCTTCTACTTCTTCAAATTCATGTCCTGAGTTAGGAACATACACAGAATGTGGCGTTCTCTGCAAGTAAGCCGCAAGGATTCTATTTCTAGAAGCTAGTAGCGCTTCCCCAGGGATGTACACTGACAGTTCCGTCGAAATAATCTCAAAAATATTTTCAACTTCAGGTTGGCCAGTTCTAGCATCTATCTGACAAAAGGGCCTCATATAGTAAGGGCAAGTTTCTATTTTGAATAGCCTATCACTGACATGTGTCCTACATTGATAACGGTGCACAGTTCGAAGCTTACTATGAGTGTAGGCCACATGAAAGGAAAGCGTGAGAAGATATTTGCTGCAGAGCGTTTGCAAAAAAATAGGCTTAAGCACGTTTTTCATGACGTCGTCCGCTAAGATATAGATTGCCATCACTTTTATAAATACTTCATAGTGGCGGAAGCATACAATGGTAGACCAGGGCCAGTGTATTAGAATGTGTTCACCTGAAACATTAAAAAATTCAAGTCCTTCTGGCCCAACTGCAACTCTTATGGGAATAAGATCAGTAGACAGTGAGATTGGCGTCGCTATAGCACGCTTGCAAGTTACCAAGTAATTTCGTGAGGTGTAGGTAAAGAAGTTTTTTGGGAAATTGTTCGAATAAATTCATGTTTATTGCAAGCTGATTTTGAAAGGAGCTTGTTAAATTTTTTCCTTGATTTTCCCCTTCGGCTTAGGAAGAAGATACCCACGTTCAAAACTGTGCTTGAGTTCACTAAAAACCATTGACCTGGCTGTTAGGTCTTTTTCTACAACCTTAGCTTCCAAAATTGGATTAAACGAGAAACGTAGCATAGCAAGTTCTGCTGCTTTTTCTGGCACTGTGTCCGTCAGCAGGTACATAGGCCTATCCAGTGAGCCCAGGAATATACCAAATATGCACAGGCTTTCATGCTTCAGACTGCAGTGTTCAGCCACTGCTATCTTGATGGTGTTGACATGCAGTATTTCATGATTTGGAGGTCGTGGGATGACGATTACAGAGTCTTCTGGATAAAAAAATACCCTGTGGCTTTCTTGAGGTGCTTGGTATGGCAAAAAGTTTGTCATCAGACTAGGCCACAATCTGGAGCCATAACTTTTCAACTTTCCACTTCTCTAGGCAAAACTCTTCGAGAGGCCCTGCCCCTACCTTCGTATAATTGGAATAAGCCACTGCCCACAGCTCAGGTTGTTTGCAGGGAACTAAATAGTCCGCCAGAGCAAACCAAACCAACTGATTTAAGAAAAGCCCGGGAAAATACCACAACCGCGGGAAATCGCCCACGCATCAGCTGTAGAAGCCACGCGAGTAGTTTTGGATGGTAGGAAGACAATGGGTAACAAGAAGAACCAGAAGAATAAGAAGTACAGCATGCACAAAAGCAGGAGAAGCATATGTGAAGAAGAAGCTTCCCACAAAAAAGTTTGTGGAGAAGAAAGTTGGGCTGGGAAGCACTGGTGAAGCAAACTCTCCTCCAGGTATGGTGGCACAAGGGAGCAGAGTAATCAATGTGGGCAACATGCTGGAGTATGTAGACAAAGTGGCCAGACATGCTTCAAGTTGTGATGGATCTGTTGAAGTATCAAGGGAAAGTAGAAGTGGTCTGGCTTCTGTCTTCACAGGAGAGTGCTGTACTTGTGACCAGACTGTCACACTGGAGACTTCCAAGAAAGTTAAGGGTCTGATTACAATAGGTAAGTAAATAAAAAAAGTATGAAATATACAGGAATGCTATGATTGATGTAGCTATTATTATTGTCATTGCTAGCACTATTATTAGCTAATAGTGTTATTTTAGCTATTATTCCTGTTATTATAGCTGCTGTTGTTGTTAATATGCAATTTTTTTACGGCGCGACTTCATTTATCTAAACAATTATGACCAAGGGGTGTTTTCATACAAAATGTATTGTTGATAGCTTGGAGAGGGTGTGATCAATACAATTGCTGGTGTCTGCATGTGCCAAGTATTTGGGTAAACCTAATTGTTCTAATAATTGAAGTCCTACTATATTATTGTTGTCATTATAATTGTAATTATTATTATTATTGTACAATTAATTCTTATTATAAAATTGTTATTACTGTCATAATTATCACTATTATTGTTGCTATCAATATTTAAGATAATATTTATTAATAGGTGGGAGTGTAACCTTGCAGCTGTGTGGGGACAGATGTCCACTGGTAGTGGCCACAGCCAATTTGAAGAAGCGATGAGTGTCCTTGGGGTTCCAGTCATGACGAAGAAAAGTTTTATAAACACAGAAAGAGATATTGGTGAGGATTGGAAGAAACAATCGTTGGAGTCGATGACAAGTGCTGGAAAAGAAGAAAAGAGATTGGCTGAGGAAAATGAAGATTATTATCAAGGTGTTCCAGCCATTTCTGTAATTGTTGATGGTGGATGGAGCAAGCGTTCACACAAACACTCTTATAATGCTAATTCAGGGGTTGGCATTATAATCGGTAGACGAACTGGAAAGCTCCTCTATATTGGGGTTCGAAACAAGCATTGCCATGCCTGTGCCATCAGCATACCTCAAGATCAGCACGTTTGCTACAAGAACTGGAGCAAATCATCGTCAGAAATGGAGGCAGACATCATTTTGGAAGGGTTTTTAGAGGCAGAAATGGTCCACGGAGTTCGGTACATGAAGTTTGTAGGTGATGGAGATAGTTCTGTGTATCCGACTCTCATTCAGAATGTGCCAGTATGGGGTCCAGCTATCAAGAAACTAGAATGTGCTAACCACGCATGTAAATGCTATCGTGGCGCACTTGAACGCCTAGTTCAAGAAAATCCATCCTACAAGGGGAGTGGTGGGCTTACCCAGAGAATGCGCAAGCGTTTGGTTTCTGCAGCAAGGTCAGCAATCAGGATGCGAAGTATGGAAGATGAAAATAAAGAAGCACTCAGAAAGTTAAAGCGAGATCTTCTAAATGGTCCCTTGCACTGCTTTGGCATTCATGACAAGTGTAGTCCGGACTTCTGCAAGTCTGCTAAGGAAACTCTTCAGCACTCTTCTACTTCTGAAGTGTCGTGTCAGCCAGCATCCTCTTCTTTATCTGCTATTTCTGAAGGTGAAAATGGTGGCCACTCCGCAACCAACAATCCAAGTATGCTGCCAACAAATGACGACACAAGTTTTTCGGGTGAGTGATTTATGTGTTCAAATTAGTATTATTGCAAACAATTTTATGTGTTGGTTAATATTGTGCAAGTCTGAGACTAAGTATAAAAAATAAATCCTTTTGTCGATTCATTATTTTTGACAAACTCAAATATTAGCATGTTCAATTACTCTGTTGCAAGCACACACAAAGCAAGAAATGTATATTTAATTTACCAAAACACATTTATGTGGCAATCAACATGGTAACATCTTTCACCTCATTTAATTTTTTTTATATGCTCTTTCTTTGAATGTGCATGAGTTCCTTTATGCTTTATTTTTTATTTACCACACAGATTTACTTGATGACCAAGAAAGGTTGTGGGAAGAAACTATCGCAGATGATCCAGAAACTGAGTTGGATGCCAGACGAGGTGGGCTTACAAGAGTCAATGTCGACCAGAAATTACTGCTCGATGTTCAAGTGCTGCTAAGTCGACTAGTTGGAAAAGCCGAGCAACTATTTGGTAATGCTACCACAAACCTGGCAGAAAGTTGGATGAATATTAGAGCCAAATTTGATGGTGGTAAATTTTATAACAGATCTCAGAGTGGATCCTGGGATCACTGGTGCATGGGAGCTGGACTTAGACAGAATTTGGGCAGAGACTGGGGGCCACAGGCATGGCGACAGATGACAGGAACTTCTCCAAATAATGTATTTACTGATGTAGCAACACATTCAGCAAATGTTTGCACCAAGGATCGGAAGCGGAAGGCTACAAGTGAAGTGAAGGACAAGCGGCAAAGAAGCAAATATGCGAATGTGGATGACACATCAGCAGCTCGAAAATCTTACAACAGACGTGATGGTGGTACCTCACCAGAAGAAGTAGTTGATGATTTATCCCATGAAGATCTTGATGAACTGAAGTCAAGCTATTTCAAAGCCAATGTGTGTGTCACTCAAGAAGAAGCTGATGAAATAGAACGATGCACGAGAAGTCAAGCAAATGATCAAGACTGGATAAGTGAGAGACGAAAGAGATTGGCGGCTTCTTCTGTTGGTGGAATAGCTAAAATGAGAGAGTCTACAAAGAAGGGGAAGAAAGTTCAGTCTCTGCTATACAATACGTTTGGTGGCAACATTGCAACAAATTATGGCACAAGCATGGAAGACAAAGCTAAATGTGAATATATAGCATATAAACACAGAAACGGACATTCTCATTTGGCAGTTGAAGAATGTGGACTTTTCATCTCTCGCCATAACAACTGGTTAGCTGCAACTCCAGATGGTATTGTCCATGATCCACATTCGCAATCCGAAACAGTGGGCTTGTTGGAAATCAAATGTCCGTATTCATGCAGGGATTTGTACCTCAGTGAGGCATGCGAGAAAACTTCATTTTGTCTCACCCTAAATGAGAAAAAAGAACTGAAATTGAAAAACAGGCATGACTACTGGTACCAAGTACAGTGCCAACTTTATTGCGTCGACAAAACATGGTGCGACTTTGTTGTGAGAACAAACAAAGAACTACATGTTGAACGCATCTATAGAGATGCCAAGTGGTGGGGACTACAACTGGCAAAATTGAGAAAATTCTATTTTTCTTCATTGCTTCCAGAATTAGCATGTCCCCGATTTAGATATGGTGGAATTAGAGAACCAACCGAGGCAGTGCAAAATACTAATACCTCATCTTGAACTATGTTCACTTGCTCACTACCTTGTACAATGTATAGCATTCATTCACTGTATTTTATTAATTATATGTATCACTGGTGTTAATTGCCAGCCTTATAAACACTAATCATAAGGTGAAAACAAGTCAGAAGTGGGATGTGGTTTTTGGTGGGGAAATAATTATTAAGTTTAGAACGAGTGGGAGAAACACTACACCGCCACCTGAGCACTGACAATAAATTAAACCATAATCTCTTTCACGTTTCTCTACTCTACCTCCTCCATTCCATATATGAATTAGTTTGTCAAAGCCCCCAAATAGGTATATACACAAATTTACCCATTTCCCTTTTCTAAGTATAAAAAATGTAACATTTTGGTGCACAAATAAATCAAGATCATTATCAGCTATAAAAAAACAAACAGCGACATAACAATCCAGCATGCACACATAAATGACTAATTCATTACCATAGAAACAAAACAAAGAATTTCAGGTACCGAAACAAAAACTGCCAAATATTGTAACTACCCTCTGAGTAAGTTCTAATAAAAACCTTATAGCAGTCACAAATCTATGGCCAATGAAATTGTAATCTCAATTTTGACTAATTTACTGTAGTCTTCATTAGGGTTCATGTTTAGCCGCCAGTCTTTCAACTGCTGTGATAAACAATGAATCAATATCAGAATCCTACACAGAAAATTGATATGCCACTTGTACTAGCAATGTTAAAAGGTAAAAAAATTTAAAAGAATTAAGCAACGAGTGCATCGATAATAATATGATGGTGCAATCTTGTATCAATACTCACCCTTTTGCTAGGACTAAGGACTATGACCATGTTGCAGATTGGAAATAAAAATTTGAGAATTGAAACAGAACTCAAAATCAGAACTGGAAATCAAAATATGCAGCTTTTGACTTCATTCTGCTTTTAAGGAATAGTTGGTTAGATAATATTCCACGAGTTTAGCTTGGGGGCGTGACTAAATTATTTATTTCGGGTTACTGAAAATGAACAGGTTTGATTGAAACCCCTGAACTCCCTTTGTTAGGTGCAAGAATAACGTGTTTTCTAAAAAAATACTTAAAGATCTAGTGTGTTCAAATTAAGACTAGTGGCATATAGCAAGTCTCTTAAACTGTTAGTTTTACAGTGCAAATTGTGCCTCAGTACTGAAAAAATAAATATATATGGTGACTCTAAAAAACTATTTCTTTCTTCTTTTTTTTTGAGGGGTGGCTTAATATTTTTAGTCAAAACAGATAATTTCTAGCACAGCCCAGTTAGCTGCATGTCTTAAGGAGTCAAGATACTTCAGCCAATCTTAGAGTCAGGCTTATGGCAATCTTTGCTGCTGTCCAGAGGTAAAACGACAACAATTAGTACTCGTATCTCTACTTACTTGATGCCCATGCACATTTATGTTGACTTATGTATAAAAAAACATTAATTTATAATGTGAAGGTCTATAAAAGCAAGCATTATTTGGCCACTCAGAACTATTCAGCCAACTCTTGTAATTAAGTTTTTAAATAGTTAAATCAATCTTACACAAACATTATATATAATATACATATTTATTACGTAATGTTAACTTAAAATATAATATATTTAATACATAAACATGCAATCAACAACAATATCTGACAGTTACTACTTGTGGAAATTGTTAAAACTGAAGTGTTAAATTTATTAATTACCAAATACTAGATGTTTAGCATCTCAATTAGCAAGATTGGCAAGTGTGAAAAATCTCTCCCATATAAATTGTATTTTTCTGTATGCATGGGGTCACTAAACAAGTATGGCTGAATTGCTACAGTCTTGTATTAGGCAGAAGCGCCAAGCTAGCTTCAAAAAAACATGTTTTGCTCTGAAAGATGACATTTGTAACGAGTCAATTCAATCTCCTTACACAAGTACTTGCTCAGTAGTTGGAGAAGACTGTCAACCTGAATCACCATCAAAAGAGCCTCCCCCTACATCAAGTTCGGAATGTGCATTGGTACCCGAAGAATCCATTCCTGAAAGTCAAAGCAAGCCTACTACTAATATTCAGTATGTTAAAAAACGCCTCAAGGAAAACAAAGGGGAAAAGTTCTGAAGCAGCCTCGAACCATAGCTGTGTATTTACACAATGGGAAAATTGTTCATCTAACTTTTCACTTCAAAGCAGGAGAAACAAAGCCCGTACTGAGGGTACAACTTGTCAAAGACACTTTAGGTAAGGTATTAAATGTTAGCCAACGAGTGATGGATTTATTTGGTGTCTTTAGCGGGACCCAGGAGAACCCATTGAAGCTCTATGCCAACACCAGCCTTCTTCCTGAGGAGTATTCCCATTTTTCCTTGCAGCTTCTTGGCTTCAACTGGGAGAGTGGAATAGAAATCAATGAATCTGCTTTAGAGTTGATTATATCTGAAATCAGAGGTCATGTAAAGCTAAACCAAGTTCTTCCACCCTTAAATAAAGATGAAAAGGAAAGCTTCAGAGTGACAAATGCACTAAAAAGCAGTAATATATCAGCATTCTTGGAAACACATTGTTTAAACATTTCAAATGAAGCGTATACACAGTCTTTCCCTTCTCTAATATTTGCCAGTCCTTCCACCAAAGCTGAAGTACAGCTAGCATTAGACATGAGAGGCGTTCATTTCTTTGATGTAACTGGGACCATATCAATCGTGACTTTCCCATGGGCTACAATATCTCAGATTAAATGCCAAAAAGAGCCAACCTGTCTCTTTATGTTTGACATAGTTTTCTTAGAAAGAGGACAACTACTTCAATTTATTGTAGTCCAAACACCTCATTCTGAGTATTTGACTTCAATAGCCGATGCTATATTGAGCCTTCATTGCAAAAAACCTGAAGTACTTGGAACTTTCCATTATCGAGGAAATTTTAGCTCGACTGAATCGAAATATAGGCCATACTCATTAGTCCACATGGAAAATGCTGTTTCTTTCAAGGAGTATATTGTGAATGGGGTTTCCCATGATATAAAGAGAATTTATTCCTTGTCGCAATGGGTTTCTAACATAGCCTATGAAACACCTAACTTTGTGTATCAGCCTAATATATCAGAGATACCAACAGACTTGGCAGGTATGAGATACAGCATCCACTTTAGGATTTTCCAGGTGGTTTACTATTCGAAGAAGACATTTAGAAAAGAAAGTAATGACATTCCAAGGCAAAATATAGCCCCCAATGTGATATATATTATCATTCCCGTCAATGAAGACCGTTCAATACTGGCCAAGGAAGTCAAAATGGCAATCGCTAGAACATTGAAGATGAAAAAAGATAATGCGGATTTATTTGGGTTGTTTCTCTACCAGTCTTCTAGCAATACGTCCCTATATCTATTTTCCGATGAAGACAATATTCCTGATGGGTACTATGAGTTTATTTTCCGATCACTTGTCTTTAACTGGTCCAAGAATATTGACCCTCATCACTGGTCTAGCATAAAGCAAGACGAAAATGCCTCAAAGCTTCTATTTTGGGAAATCATGTGCGCACATGGGCATACCCGTAGCCAGGGGGGGTTCTAGGGGTTCGGTCGAACCCCCCTTTAGAGTGACCGGAAGTAAATATTTTAGCCACACCCCACATATAACTTGGAATATCATCATCTGTTCAATCGTGCTGAACCAGCGCTTGAATTATCTGCTATTTCTGGCCTAGTGTGAGTCCAAGTGACCTAATAAACATTCATCTCCTTGGATACAAAATTTCGCTGCACGAGTAAAACTTGCTACTTTATATTTTTCTTTATAAAGTGTAACGTAATGCACTTATTAATTAGTAAGAGTAATAGCTCCGATAAGCGTGCGATTCAATATTAATAGCACAAGCAACGGAATTTTTTCAACAGATTAGAAAGGGAGCCATCCGGAAGTATCTGAGAAAGTTAACCCTGAAATGCACAGATAATTGTAGCTACACTGCAAATGATAAAAATAAAAATAAAAACAGGCCTACTACCTATTAGCGAGTGATATCACGGGTAACCTGTGCTATTAGGGATCAGTAGCGCTCGCAAAGCTACTGAAATAGCACTCAGATTTGCCTCGTGTTATTTTAATCACGTTGTTCGTGCTATTAATCCTGAATAGCACGGTTACCCGTTAATAGTAGGCCAGCTTTATAAAAATTGCACGAGACTACAGTAAGCTAAAGATCATTTACAGTGTGGCTACTATGTATAATGCAGTCACTATCTCTATACTTCAGGATAAACTTTCTCTTGAATTTTGCTTTAATAGATGGCTCCTCCTAATCTGTTGAAAAAACTCTGTCTAAAAAGGGTATAGCTTCTGCTCTAAAAAATGACGTCTCCAACTAGAAACTACAACTGTACAATTCCAAGGCTAGAGCTGCATGCTTGTGCACTTACTCTTACTAAGCTACGGTGGCATTTCACTTTGTCCCGTGCTATTTCACTTAGTTATAGCGATTTTTCCAATACAATTTGAACTGGCAGTTTACACGCTGTACTATTAAATAACTTGTAGTGTACGAATAAGGCGTATTAATGATGCACTGTATTGGTTACATGAGAATAATACCGCTTTTCTCTCGAATATCAACAGATTATAGTTTTGAAGTAGAATACCTAGAATAAATTATAAGCTTTAATGCACTTATCTTTTGTTTTTTAGTATTGTAAAAGAATTAACGAGGAAACAAAAGTAAGTGTGGCTTTTTGCGTCTTAAAATCCGAACCCCCCAATGCGAACCTCTGGCTACGGGCCTGCATGGGGACATGATGAATGAGGTCGATGAGATTTTAGAACTGGTTATCAGCAGCGATGCCCTCTGTGACTTCGTTCGAGAAATGGGTGTTGTTGCCGCTTGCATTCAGTCACATGTGTTCTTAAGAAAATACCAAGCTCCATTGCTGAATTGGTGACTTTGAACCAGAAAGTGATATTGTCTGTAGATGCTGGCTGGTTACATTTATGGAGATACGATACTGGGCAGAGAATCTAGTTGGAATTGGAATGCAATAAGCACTGTGAGGCAAGAAACAACCCTAAATGAGCGGGTTAAGTTCGAAATATTTGTTCCCAACAAATCGGGTAAGCATGATCACCAGCGCTACCAAACACTCTCTGTTGAAACCACGTGTGCCAGCTATGTCATGACTATTTTGGGCTACATACTGGATGGATACAAATTACATAGTAGTCTGGTAAGAGCTCATGAGCAGTTAAAGAAAATAGGATCTAAGCAAAATCTGAAAAGCCTGCTGTGTGCGACAGTAAAATAGAGTTGAAAGATAATATAGACGAAAATTCTGATGAAAATGTGTCTGGAGTTCTAACAACCTTTATTATTACATTTGATTCGACCACTGGTATATTGCTTGCGAAAATATCTCGTTCGGATGGGCGGAAATATTTCTGCTGTTTTAGTACCAAGCCTTACAGGTATATAGACTATGAACTGGCTATTTAATCATTGTGATTAAAAACACCATCATGTAGTCATATTTTATTTTTGTATTCACAATACACACAATATAATCTTATCAAGCTGTTGAGATACTTGAATATAGTGTACAATTTTCAATATCAAACCTAATATAATTTGAAGGTCTAAATTAAGATTTACATATGAAATAGAGGGAAGAGCGGTTTTCCCCAAAGAGGTACTGAAATTACGGTGGTTGTTGTTTTTATTGTAGCTAAAGAAAAGGGGTACAGCTAGTTCGATAATTTTTTGAAAGTTGTGCTAGCTAATTTATTCAGCATGTAAATCAATATTGTAGTTCACGACTCTCAGTTACATGCGTGTATCTCCCTTGCATGTATGCTAAGATTATTTTCATCACCAGATTTATCCATGCTAAACAACAATCACAATAGCGATTTGTGGTATTTTTATTTGTTGTTATTATGAGAAGGCAGATCTTTGGGGAAGACATCTATTTGTAGTAGTGTGTGGCCAGCTCAGCACAAAACCTGATGGTCAAGCCACATTCACAGAGAAAACAAAAAAAAATAGAAATTTGATGTATTTATTGCATGTAGACAGGAGCAATATACTGGAAAAAAGGGTGGTTTAGGGAACTCTTCATTGAATTAAATGCATATTTAATAGAATATGGTAGTATAGTAGGGAGACAAACTGCAAGCGATAGAAGTAATAATTTGCTTAAAATTTAAACAACTACATAGAACATTTAGAATAGCAAATTTGAGATACAAGCAAAGCTCAATCATCCAAATGAACTCATTAAACAGTGGAACCTTGCTAATCCGAATGGCAAGGTGTACATTTTATATGGGATTCTAAATAATAAACATCAAAATATACATGAATATCATTAATTTTGGTCTTCTGGTGGTGTTCGGATTAGGGAGGTGTCGGATTAATGAGGTTCGGATAGTGAGGTTTTACTGTATTGTTGAAATACAAACACATTGATAAACCAGAGTGAGACAGAAATTACTGTTCACACTGAAAGTATTATAATTTTGCCTTCATATATACAGCTAGAAAACTTATTTAGTCACCCACTAAAAAATTGAATCGTTATCAAACCTATTCAATAATTTATTTATTATTAACTATTTATATTTATTTAATTTAAAAAAATTCATTTGTATTCCTATTTTGGTCTGCAGCTGGTGCTTGAGTATACAACCACTATTCACTCTCCTGATCTGGACCTCCACCTATATTAATGCTAGCAGTATAAATAAGGGTGTAAAGTTTCAAGGGCATCGTTCATTTTTTCTCTCGCTATTACCACTTAACAACCAAAAATCCACACTATACTCTCTGGACCATGCGAAGGATAAAGTACCCATCGAAAATCGAGAAAATCGGACACTTGTTGCTATGCTCTTACAGACACTTTCATTAGTTGTTAGCCTCTGTTACGTTCTAAAACAATTAGATTCGGATATCTTGAATCAGCAACATTTAGAAATCCTCGGCCTCAAGCAACGTCCTCGCTATGCTCGGACGCTGCAGTAGCTATTCCTCTTTGATTACTACTTGTTGTCCGAGGCATGTAGTAGAGTAAAGTCATAAAAGTAACGTCAAAAAAATCAGTGTGTCTAAGGGTTCATGTGCAGTTTAGTGTCATTGGCTAGAGGATGCTGAGGTCAGTATATATTACGCAACAAAATACAAGGTATCAATCTTTCTATGTATAAACTACATCTTTGGCAGACAGTAAAGAGGTCATCTTTATTAGTATTTGCAAAGAATATAGTTGGTTTAATATTAATAACACATAATTACATATATTTTACATTATATTTGCATATATCATACAATTTCATACAAATTGCACTTGAAAATGATTGGATAGTAGCTACAGAGTTGTCAGCAGAACTGAAATACTTAGCATGAAATGTGAAATTTGTAAGAAGTTTGTATACTATGAAGAGTTAGTTAGATTATATATTGGGAGCCTGGTTTACAAAACAAAACAAAGCAAAACAAAATAATATATATATATAGTGTGGTGCAATTATAACCAGAAAGATAAAGTAACTTACAGGAGGACTTTTACTAGCTCTTTGATTGGCAAGTGTACTGTACCACTGTCCCCATAATGATTATCACTGCTCCTCCAAGTATGGGATAAAATATGGCTTCAGGATTTCGTCCTAAAAAAATTAATAAAGTTAAGAACAGCATGTCCTTTCAAACGTATTTTGACTTGACAAACTAGAAGTTTGTCCTGACAATTTTTAATGACGAACACCTTCACATGTTCATGTGTAGTGCAGTGAATAAGTCAGTTTTTGTGGAGTTTCGTCTAATGTAAGAGTTGAGGGTTAGCTTTTAATCAGTTAAATCAATCCATCTTAGCTAAATTTCTGATTTTATCTGTGCAATTGACTTTTGGTGGTTAAATCACAAACTATGGTTCCGTTTAATAAATTCAAAATTAATTTTCGAAAGACAAAGCATAGGCATTGTATGGCCTAATTTGACCACAATTAATACTAACGTAAAGTTAAAATAACTATAAAAAATTCAACAATGATAACGTGAGATAATTTTTATTTTCCATTTGACATTACACCAAAATTCTCTGTCTATGCCGAATCATAACTTACCTGTTCTAGATTCGACTTCTTGAGCAGCTACTTCAAAGCAGGATCCACTATCTAAGGAAAACAACTTCATGCACTCCAAACAAACTCCCACTTCAGAGCAAATCTTGCAGTTTGCCACTTCACATGAAACTATAGGAGTAGAAACAAATAAATAATTTAAGCATATTATTGATGAGCGAGCAAAGTGATTAATCTTTCTCACTATAACACAATGCCAATTTTATGTATGATTATATTTTTACCAATTTCTCAATCGCAGTGAATAAATCACTTATACACCTCCTAGGAGGTGAATAAGTTTTGCCCAAGGGTCTACAGACTCCTTTAGTACATATCAGCCGTGGTACAAGTCGGTTGCACCACTCGGTTCGGTTGATACGGCATTTACACTTTCTCAGAGAAACAGTCTAAAACCTTACTTAGATATACACCAATAAGCTTCACTTTAATGTTTTTCATCCTGTTGTGAGTACTTGAAAGTATATGCTAACCATTGCATTGCCGTTGGACTGCACAGCCAGGTGGGCCACATGGTTGAGCAATAGGCAGTTTGGTTTTGGTTTACACAGATAAAGGATAAATTGGCTCATAAAGAGTAAATTCATTAGATGGCACATGGTAATATCGACCAGCACCTTGTAACAACTTGCGGGAAACTTGCTCACTACACTGCACTGTATGAGCATACTACTAGCATTGAAGAATCAATTCTTCAATAGTTGGTACTCAGAATCCATTTCCATCAGATAATTCTGATAAAGTCATGGTAAAATCTACTGAACAGAAGTTGACACTGGATAGTATAGTACTCCATCTCTGGATAGTGGTTCAGGCAGCAATGATTAGGTGGAGGGTGAAATAGGAAACTCACAACCTCGGTCGCGACTTGGAGCAGAAATAACATAATAGATGAGCTTGGCAATCAGAAGGAGGATGATGATGAACTCGCCAAGCTTGAATATGAGGATTCCGATTCGTATGATGTACATAATGAAAGTGAGGTTGACATGGATGATCCACAAGATGATTATGTAGATCAAGCAGATGATGGAGTGGATCAACATGTTGATGGTATAGATCGGCGAAATGATGAACTGGATCAACGAGAGGATGAAGTTGATCAAATAAAGGATAAATTTGATCAAGATGACAAATTTGATTCACAAGATTACATAACAAATTATCCAGTTGAGGTAGATGACAACTTGCCAAATGAAGTGGACGATTCAAAAGACAATTATGCGAGACGTATTGATGGTGGTAATTATGGGACACACGGAGATAGCAAGAAACATCTTGATGGTGAAGATAATAGGGGAGGTGTCCCAGCTAGTGTATGTAGTGGAGCAAAGGAAGATGGCAGTGTCCACCACCAAGATGCCAGTAGTGAGGGAAAGAGAACTGAAGGGTATCAGGAAGGAAAAGAGAGCCAACAGCAAGAAAGGCAACATCTGAAAATGTCTCAAGAGAATGAGGATAATGAGGGTAGACAGCACACTGACATGGTTGGTAGAGTCAGTGAAAAGAAATATGATAGGCACCAGGAACATGAGGATTCCTTTAAAGAATCAGGTGAAAATGTGGTCACAGGTGAAACAAGTGTGTCCAAACAGGTTGTCTCTAGTGAGACAGCATTATACAAAGTTGATGGATTTGACGAAATGAAGTCTCCAGAATTACCAATGAAATATAACTTGGTGAGCATAACTCTGCCCATTGTAACTCCTAGTTTAAAAGGTGGCAGCCAAGATACCCATGGGGAGACAACGAGTATTGTAGCTATTACAGGGGAAAGGCAGAAAATAGAGGACATATGTACAAATATTGAAGAAAAGCGAAAGAATTTGCAGGACCAAGAATTGTTTAACAAACTGTTGGAAAAAGAGCACTTAAATGAACAAGAGCAGCTTGGCAGCAACGAGGAAGATCACCAGGTCAAGCCAAATGCTGAAGCAGGAAACATGCAATCTAACACAGCCATTGCAGTGGACACTAGAGAGATATTCCATTCTAATGATGAAGAGAGAAGAATGGAGTTGAAAGGAGAACAAAGGGAGCTGGTGGAACAGCAGCAGTTTGTAGAGGAGGAAATAGAGCAACAGCAATTAGAAGAGAAAGAACAAAAAATAAAAATAAAACTGTACCAATTGGAAGATAAAGAGCGAAAAAATCGAATAGAGCAGCAGCAATTAGAAGAGGAAGAACAAAAAAGAAAAATGCAACAACACCAATTGGAAGAGGAAGAGCAAAAGAAGCAAATTGAACAACAACAATTAGAAGAAGAAGAGCAAAAGAAGCAAATGAAACAACAGCAATTAGAAGAAAAACAAAAGAAGCCAATGGAACAAAAACAATTAGAAAAGCAAAGGAAGCAAATGGAACAACAGCAATTAGAAAAGCAAAGGAAGCAAATGGAAGAACTGCAATTAGAAGAGAGAGAGCAAAAGAAGCAAATGGAACAACAGCAATTAGAAGAGAGAAAGCAAACGAAGCAAATGGAACAACAGCAATTACAAGAAGAAGAAGAGCAAAAGAAGCAAATGGAACAACAGCAATTAGAAGAGAGTGAGCAAAAGAAGCAAATTGAACAACAGCAATTAGAAGAGAGAGAGCAAAAGAAGCAGATGGAACAACAGCAATTAGAAGAGAGAGAGCAAAAGAAGCAAATGGAACAACAGCAATTAGAAGAAGAGCGAAAGAAGCAAACGGAACGACAGCAATTAGAACAAAAGAAAGCACTAGAAGAGGAACGGCATAGGGAAGAACTAAGACATCAAGAAAATATGTTGAATAACTGGAAGAATGAGCAGCAAAAAAGAGTACGCAGAAAAAGAAAAAAACAAGAAAAAAAGCTGGAGGAAGAGAAACTCAAGGAAGAATATGTGAGAGAAGATGCTTTTATGAAGAGAGACAAAGAAGGGAAGTCAGAGAAACAAGAAAGATGGAGTAGCATTGTTAAGGACCACCATGAACATTCTCCATTGCCATTTGGAAAAAAAGAGGAAGATGGCTGAGGAATCTGTCAGGAGACTGAATAGGGACGTAGAAGACCTTAGAAGACCTTAGAATAGAGATAGAAAGTTTGAACAAAGAGAAAGAAAGTTGGAACATAGAGAAAGAAAATTTGTACGTAAGTCACTGTCAAAGTATATAGATGATAATTGAAATGTTAAGAAAATAGAATTTGATACCAGTGAAAATATAGGCAACATATTAGTAGTCTTATTAAACAATGGATTATTTAAAATGTATACATGCACAGACTAAACACAGAGCCTTAAGATCAATTATTAAGTAAGCTTTTAGTGTAAATGTATGTGTGTCTACAGGATCGCAATAAGACCATCACCCACAGCCTGCAGCAGACCCAGCTCAGTGTGGAGCAATACCTCCAGGAATCTGATCAACTCAGGTCCCAACTGGCATTACTGCAGCAACAACAGTCAGCAGTGATGGAAGACAAGGCACGCGTCACGAAAGACAACAAAATGCTGAGTGTGCAGGTAGCCGAGTTGCAGGTGACGGAGCAGGGACTGGAGGCAACCAAGGAACAACTGATCGCTACACTGCACAGACCAGTCTCAGTGAACTGGAAAAGGATCATCAACAGGTTGGCCCAATTTGATACTTCGTTGTTGTTTTTTGTTTTGTTTTTTGGGGGGGGGAAGGGGTTTCGGATTTTTCTTTTTCCCTCCACCTATTCATAACAATATTCAGTATTCTAAATTCATACATATCATTTTGTTTTAGGTATTAGTAGAGATGAAATCGATGGAGTCAAACAACAGGTCCTTGGAGGAAGACATGGCGGCACTCAAGGCATCTCTGGAGGAGCAGCAACAACTGGCTGCCGAGACAGGAGATGAAGTGGGCACTCTGCGCCACTGCTTGCTACGAATGACCCGGGACGATAAGGAAAAGGTAGACTATGAGAGTGAAGGGGGCGTGGTCGAGGAGAACGTAGCTAAGGACAGCAGCAATGGAGAGGTTACCGAGGAAGAGGGAGAGGAAGAGGAAGAGAAGAAGAGGAATGCTCAGCTGATGAGGATTGAGGCTCTTCTCAACACTACCAAGGTGAGAGCATAATGTTACTGTATGCATGTATGCTGTGAAATGTCTTATGTTTGGAAACAATTTGATGTATGATTTATTAGTCGCATTTTTACAGCGGCTACACATAATAAAGTAGAACAAGGAATTTCCAATAAAGAAGTGTAATTAAACTAAACTGTTAATTAGAGGGAAAAAATATTCATTTGTTTAGTGAATAAATGGTTTTAGCAAAAAAAAATTTCTGAGAATATAGCTACTTTATAATAAATGTCAATGGACAGTGTATATGTATCAAGTTTAAGAATTATAAGTACTGTAGTAGCCGGGGGTGTAGTGACCATGTGATTCTGAGAATGAAGAGTTTGTGTATTTTATGTACTGTAGCTGCAGGTAAAGCTGCAGGAAGCTGAACAGCAGAGGGACACACTCGCGTCCAACCTCCAGACAACTCAGTCCCAACTTGAGGTGGCCAATGGTGAGCGTTAAATATTCAATAGTTCATAAGGGAATTCTTTCTAATAATGTTTAAAAATAGGTGTGTGTTTGTCATTGAATGAACTGTGAATAATGTGAATGAGTCAGTTTAGAACTATATTGTGTTTGTAATGTTTAACGACAAATTTAAAATATAGATTATATGTGACAATTTTATTTTTCGGCACTGTGGGGGCGGGAAAAGGTTTGTCTTTTTTTTGTAAATTTTTTAAAAATTACATTGGAAATAGCAAATATTTTTAGACTACTCGTAAACTCTTTGTAGAGGAGGTGGCAAAACTACTTTTTTATTTATTTTTTTTATTTTCCCCCCATTCTTTGTCTCACTATCACTATTGTTCAGGAGAGACTGGGGCACTGCGTGATCGTGTCAATCGCCTGGAGCAAGAGTTGAGGGAGACCACCGAGTCTCACAGTAAACTGGAAGTGAAGATGGCAGCCATCATGGAGTACTTCAAGAAGAAGGAAATGGATCTTCACATCAAGCTGGAAGTGGGCGAGCAGGAACGCAAGAAGATTGAAGGCTTCGTGAGTGAAGCTAAAGACAAAGACAGCGCCAGGGCTGAGGAGAGAATGAAGGAGAAGGAGCAACTGGAGCAGTTGAGGTAGCAGATGAAGGACCTTGAGCTCACTTACATGACGCAAGTGAAGAACCATGAGAAAAGAGCAAGTGGCGCCACAGTGAGTGAGGCAAAAAATTCTGTTGTAGATATGTAATTGTTTGGGCTTTTTTTTTTTGTAATATCGTAAATTGTCAGTGGTTGCATTTCTTAGCACACTAGTTTGTTGGTCATTGTTGTTGTTGCTTTTGTGTTTCTTTACAGACTCAGTTGAAGCATGTGGAGCAGGAACTTCGTCAGTCTTACTGTGAAGTCACTCTCTACAAGAAGAGGTAAGTAGTGTGCTACACACGCTCTGCTCGTTACATGTGCATAATAAACTAACTAATTATAATTGGTTGGGTGTGATTTACAGACTATCTGAGTTGGAGTCTTTGCCACCCTCTCCCAAACCGCGATCTGGCCCTTCTCCTGGACCTCCATCTTGGCCACAGAATGAGCAACATAATGGTCCACCAACTGGACCTCTGTCTGGCCCACCTGCTGGTCCACCAACTGGACCTCTGTCTGGCCCACCAGCTGGTCTACAAACTGGAACTCTGTATGGCCCACCTGCTCGTCCACCAACTGGACCTCTGTCTGGCCCACCTGCTGGTCTACCAACTGGACTTCTGTCTGGCCCACCTGCTGGTCCACCAACTGGACCTCTGTCTGGTCCACCTGCTGGTCTACTAACTGGACCTCTGTCTGTCCCACCTGCTGGTCTACCAACTGGACTTCTGTCTGGCCCACCTGCTGGTCTACCAACTGGACTTCTGTCTGGCCCACCTGCTGGTCCACCAACTGGACCTCTGTCTGGTCCACCTGCTGGTCTACTAACTGGACCTCTGTCTGTCCCACCTGCTGGTCTACCAACTAGACCTCCACCTGGCCTACCAACAACCTCTCCAATTGGACCTCCGCCAGGTTAGTAGCAGTGGGTACACATGAAGTTGTCATTAATTAGTTATGTGTGGTTTGTAGTCTCACATAGTCATTACACTGAAATAGTGCAACCCAACAAGCTGTACCGGTATGACTACAGACGTTGATTCGATAAGCAATTTTGTCTTGATGATTTGAATCTTTTGTAGCATGTCTCTTGTGTGCACTTTTTTGTTTTGTTTTGTCGTTTTCCTGGTACTGTATGTAGCTACCCATTTTTTTTTTCTTTCTTTTTTTCTTTTTTTTTTTCCTGTGTGTGACAGCAGGTCCAAGAGTGTTCCAGGAGCATCCTGTATCAGCTCCATGCATGGACCCCAGGCCATCCCACAGTGTCACCAGCACTAGCCCAACTGTTCCAGGAGAGTCTGGCACGGACATGTCCCAGCCTGTCAGGTCATCCAGGTGAGTTTCTAGACTAATGAGTAATAGCACCTAAAACACCTACTAGCGGGGTTTCTTTCAGCTTTTCTCCAAATTTTTCCATGCTATTTAGATATTAATTGAGAGAGAATGGGGATGTTGGTGGAATCTTAAGTCTTACTGTCTGGCCCACTTGCTGGTCTACCAAGTGGACCTCTGTCTGGTCCACATGCTGGTCCACCAATTGGACCTCTGTCTGGTCCACCTGCTGGTCTACCAACTGGACCTTTGTCTGGCCCACCTGCTTGTCTACACCAATAGGACCACCTCTGTCTGGCCCACTTGCTGGTCTACCAATTGGACCTCTGTCTGGTCCACATGCTGGTCCACCAATTGGACCTCTGTCTGGCCCACCTGCTGGTCTACCAACTGGACCTCTGTCTGGACCACCTGCTGGTCCACCAACAGGACTTCCGTCTGGCCCACCTGCTCTCCATTGTGTGTTCATCCATTCCACAGCACACTGGTTTCCAAGAATTTGACGATCTGTCAGTGATTACTAATAACTTGCAATTTTTCTTGTCTTTCCTAATCAGCAAACAAGTCTTCATCTTCAAACTGGCAGTTGAGTAACTCCTCTTTCCCGAACTTACTAACCGTTTCTTTCTTACAGAATCCCAGGCTTGAGCCACCAAACGAATGGCTGGGGAATATTAACTGATAGTATATCATCTTGACTCCCAATAGCTACACTGTTCTCTACGCACTCGTAGTGACTATTATACAGTTGTGGTCGTCTCATCTCTTCACTTGTTAATTCAAATTCGTCTCGACTACTCGCATCTGTTACCATGGCAATATCTAACTCACTTCTGGAGCAACTGGAACAAGTTTGAAACCTTACGGACGTGGACATTATAAACAAGAAGTGTACTATACAACGTGCTCATGAGTTCACCAAAATTTTCTGCAAGTTTGACAAATACGAACACAAACCTCTTTATAACTTCCGTGTGGTGGATCTCACTCGTATATTGGACGAACTCAAACCTCAAGCAATTCTGTACAACGTCCTTCAGGACAGATATGATTAAGTCCTGGCTGATGCTATAAGTTATCAATTCCAAGGCTTCCAGGCTGAAAGTGTCCCTGCCCAAGTACGATGGCTCTCCTCTGGAGTGGAGACGATTCTTGGACCCAACTGTTATAGATAAGGATTCTACTCTCTGCGATTCGGAAAAAATCTCGAGTCTATGAACACTCCCAAGACCAGGGAGGTAGTGAAAGCAGCATCAATTGGCTCTGACAGCTATAGCGCCGCAATGAAGGCACTGCAGAGAAAGTATGGAAGACCACGAACTATTGCAAATGAGAACATCAAGTTTCTCACAAAAAAGTCCACATTTGGCTATAATTGGAAAGACCTGACTCACATCTATGAGACTGAATATCTCCGGTGTCACGGTCAAGCCGTAAGCAAATACTTAGTGAACACTGATCTGTGTTCTATTAATTCAGGTCAATCAGAGTACATCACCGTGAAATGCCACGTCGTGCCCAAGTTACAAGCCATTACATCATCCAAACGACCTGAAGAACTCTGTATCAAGGGAAAATCTCCACACGCAGACCCCCTCTAGGAGGTTCGATAGATATTCTGCTCAGCATCGCCGATGTCAGTCGATGTACCCATGTACCCGAGGCTCCACTATCAGAAGACAGAGCCACCATGGCTACTCCCACTATCTTATGTGGACCTTTGGAGGTGTCCTCAATTCAAATTCTGCAAACACAAACGCAGTGAATCATCATCAACTAAAAATCAAGTCTTTGCCATCTTCAATATAAGTACTTGGTTGTAAAAGCAGTAAATGTCAATGGGGCTTATATTAGAGAGGAGTAGTCATTTAACTGGTAGTATGGGCACTTGCAGCAGACTATAGCTACTGTCGTGGTCGTAATTCCCAACAGTATGATTTTCAAAGTGATAAATTCACTGAATAGTTAAGAGACGTGCCAGAGGATGAACTAGCAGACGCGCCGAAGATAGTTCGTAGCTTTGTAGTCGTGGATGAATCTTTGAAAACACCATGAATGGGTAAGTAGAATACATCCTTGGGAGGATGGAGGAGATCTTGATTAGGGACTAGCTCTGAGGTACTCTTTCATCACAGCATTGAAATCTTGTAGTATTCCTTTCTTGGTTAAAGATTCATTGACTTTCAGAATTGATGGTGGTAGTGCATCCCGGCTACTATGCAAGTGTGTGATATGAAGTGTAGAGTTTGCCTCAGTAAGTTCAGGAGGGAGGGGACAGAAAGGCACATATGTGTTGCTGAGAAGCAGAATCTTATCAGTGAGCAGCATGGAGCTGTTTAAAGCCAGTTCTAATAGAGGTGTGTTGGGGTTGGAAGTCCACAGATACAAAGCAGAGACTAGTACCACTGAGCTATGTATCTTGCAATGAGCTGCAATGAGCCCACTGCCTTATGGTGTGTTATATGTGTGTGTTCTATAGGTAGTGCACACTGAATGATGGAGACTTCAAGGAAATATGAACATAGCCATGTGAAGCACAACGATCCGGTTCATAGGAGAGCTAAATATACAAGTAGGTATCTAACTGAGATATGTTTTATTACAATGTGTATATATCATCATTTTCTCTTCACTGAAGTTATTGAAAGAAAAACATATGAAGAATAGAACATGTAGGTTTAGTATTTGACTAACAATTTTCTCTGTCACTTTATATTAGTATCATTTTTCTGACTATCGTTTGCTCTGGATGTATTGCTTATGATTATTAATTATTATGTTATAGAGAGAATTAATGTGGACAAAAGGGAAGTTTTATAATGGGTTATCAAAAATAGCTTGGACAAAAAAGGAGAAAAAGGTCAGTTAGCTATCGGGTGGTGATAGGGAAGGTGGATTTCCAATTTGTACAGTTGGATCAGTCATTTCATAAGTTGTAATCATCAGGCTGATGTCTCTAGTGCTCTACCGTAAACTGGACATTTATCTGGGATAGAGGCTGTTACAATATAAACCTCTACACAAAGGACAACTGGTTGTGTAGTTAATGTAATGTTGATTAATGAAATTTAATCAAAAACAACATTGTCTCCTTCAGTGTGGTGCTTAGTATCATTAACTGGGTTGTTGCAATTTCTGGCTGCACTAAGTATATTTTGGCACTTGTTGCATACACACAGAAAAAAGGTCTGAATTCACTTCCAAATTCCAGTCACTATCTTTACTGCGATGTTTCAACAGGACCTCAAGGACCTGTTGTACCAGTGGAATGGAGACGAGTGGTATTCGATTCATTACACAATAACTCTACTGATTTTTTTTAGTACACTCTAAGGGAAACTACCCTGCATACTTTCCTGCAGGTTTCGTGTACTTATCCTGCAGTACTTCAGGATATGTGGAGGAATTTGCCCTGTATAGACTTCAGGAAGGGATTTTCTATGAGATTTCTCAGAAAATGTACTGCAGGTCACCTCAGGTGTGCTCTGCAGTAATTGTTAGCTATGTGGCAGGCACTGGAAAACTTTTGGGATTTCCTATACTTTCATGACAGGTCTATACTACAGACTTCCCTATACTTTTCGTTCACCTGCCCTGTGAATTTCCTGATATGTCAAGGATAGTCTACAGTGCAGTTTTCCCTGTACTGACTTCAGGATTTAAGAGAATTCTCAGGAAATATATAGGTCACTTCAGCTGCTCTATAGTTTTCCAGTCAGGAAATTCAGTTTTTCGTCCTGTGAGGATAGCTATCTTTGTCCATGATTGCATTGTGTGATATTATATTTGTAAGATAGCTTAAACTCCTCTACAATAAGGTCAATCTTGCATTCTTTGGTCTTATGTATTGTATATGGAATTCGTCGATGCTTTGTACTTTTCAATTCCAATCATACTGATAAACTATTGAGAATGAGGCCGCTCTCTTTGAGAAATAGCTAAGTACACAACATCTGATTACATTAAGTTGGTATTAATATGGTGCATTTAGCATTATTGTTGAAAAATTGCACCAAACATGTGTAGAAGTTACAACTTACTTCTCTACTGTGCATGTGAAACTTCCAGTAGTTGGCTAAACCACCCTGGTACGTTACCAGGGCTTCTACAGGATGTTAGCTGGGAGGGTGGGGGGGAAGGCAAAAGGGACTTTTACGAAAAGAAAGTGACTAACATTTCCTTTAATTAAAACAAATAACTGTAGAATAAGGCTATAATTCTCATACGCAGCTATACAATCATGTTCATTATTCTTACGTCGGGAGGAAAAATTTAGGAGCAAATTTTAGAGGAGTAAACGAAATTTGGGGGGGGGGGGGGGGGGGGGCTTTCACAGTCCCACATGAAACACTTGTTACCCTCCATCCATCCTGGTATTGATATTGAAAAACTTTTCAGCTGATAGATCACAGTCTCTGAAATCCAGGCCAGCTACCATTAATTAAGTACCATAGCAGCCATTCATTTAGCCTGACAAAAATAAATAAATAAATATATAAAACTGCAAGGATGAATAGAAAATGCACAGCAAATGTAAACATAGTGCAGCATATAGTACAAGGCAAAGACATCACAATGAGAAAAAGTTCAGGGTGGGTTAGCACAACCCAGAACAGCTCAGGCTGTACTGCCACTCCTCTGGAGAAGGTGGTTTGTAGCTCCTGGCTCACCAGTTGCCAGAGCCTTCAGGAAGGTGAGTGTTGTTGGGCCTACAGCCCCAGAAGTCTTGACTGCCTCTGGTTGGAATAAATAAAATTATAAAAGGATTACTTAATAAAGTAGGAGAGAGGGTAATCTACATTTAGTTGGGTCAAAATTATTAATTCCGTGACCACTCTCTGGCTAACTTGTTTTGACTATTGGTGTATCTTCTATGAACCTTTTATAACAAATTTAGCTCCCAGGTCCCTCACAAAAGTCCCGGCAATTTTTTTTATAACCACAATGTTCAAGATGGCTGCCAACGTCAAATTAAGGAGTTAACTTTTGACCTATATCACCTAGAATCCTGAGTGAAGACACTTTTTCATGCAAATCAACCATGAGAAATACAATTCTGGTATCAATATTATGCTAAAGTGAAATTTTGGGCCAAAATATCAGAAAAACATATACCTATAATGTGTAACAATGTCAATCCATATCAAAGCATTCAGCTTCACTATAATCAGAATCAGATTCTGATGAGCATTCAGTCATCTTCCCCAAAGCATGGCTATCACTTTCTTCCTCATCATCAGACTCCATCTCATCACTCTCTCCAGATGGCATCGGTGCAGGTAGATGTATTGGGAGAGCTGGACGTGTGTGACGGACAGGACGACAACGACCATCAATCAGCTCCCAGCCATGTCCAATTGGTGAAGGATGAGTCCTCAATGTGGGATGTCGTGCTAGGTATGACAAATAGTTAGCACGAAGGCAGTGTTGGTAAAGACTATCTGCATCTGGTGGGAGTCGAAGAAATGTTTTTTTTTCATCGCCTTCCATTTTGCAGCACGTGATTCAGCCATAGTGCCACTCTTCATGTCTCCATAGATCACTTGCCATGTGAATTTAAAAAGCTCCTCCAACACTTCTTCCTCAAGATCCACTCTCTCCCCACACTTAGCAAGCTGATGTTGTGCTAAAGTTGCGCCACTTTATGATACACTGAAGGCTTGCCCATGCCATAGAACCCTGAGTTGGCATCACAACCAGTAAAACAGTGTAGCTGCACAATGCAGTTTGCCATTTCTTCAGTTACCAAGCCACGGCATAAGATTGTCTCCTGTTTTCTCTTGATGCAAAGCATTCCAGGCAACTGTCTTGCAATAACTGCAGCTGAAACATAGGCATCTGTATCAGCTACATCAATGACAACTGGGCCGTTGTATCCTGAATTACGTAAAACTAAATACATGGAAAAGAAGATGGTGTCCGCTTCAGACTGGTTGAAGCAATAATTCTCCATTGGTTGCTGTGTTGATAAGTTCATGCATTTGGAACCAACGGAGTAGACAATCTCTGTGTTCGACCTTTGAGCAAGCTCAGTCAGATGACTGCAAAGCAGCTTTTGTAACCGGGTCTTGTTGCTGGTGCTGCATAAGAATGTCTTAAACTCTCTGGCTGAGGGAAATTGGTCATCCAGCTTTATATAAATGTTGGGAACGTGTTTGTTCCCTTGTATCCGTAAGTCTCGTTCATCATCCTTGGTTGAGTGTGTTGCATCATACGGATCATTAACACAAATGATGGACTGGGCACTCTCATGGCGAGCAAGCATGATGGACGACACTTTGCAAGCATAATCTGACCACTTGTATGCAGTGCCATCTTGCTTCTGCCGATCTTCTGCTGATGGAGTAGCCATTCTCCAAATCATGCCCATGTCTATGAGAGCAATATAAGACTCTTGCAAAGTCACTGGTTGGAGAGAGAGCTTCTGTAAAAGCTTGCTCTTCTGCACTTTCCTGAATGTACCACTAGAGTTGAACAGCGACACACATTCTTCCATGACACGGTGTTGTAGCAACTCTGGGAGGTCAACAAGTTGACTCTCCTCAACCAAACTGATAACTGCCTTGAGAGCACTTGTTCCATCTCAGCAGCTCTGGCTTTGTGATCCTCCTTGACAGAGTCTGCACGGTGTTCTTTAGCAAACGTTAAGCGTTTGCTCAGGGGGACACGTGCATGGATAGAGGTGTTCTTACTGAAAACTCTGTCTTTCAAGAAATTGGTCACCTTCTCTTCCCCAGCAATGTGGGCTGAGTTAAAGTCTGTAATGAGCTCACCAGAAGCAGGCATGGCTGATTGTAGGGTACGGAGAGTGGGTGAGGCTGAGTCAAACGGGTAAGAGTCAAACTCACCCATACAGGTAATTAGATCTTGCACACATTGCTCATCTTCTCTCATTCTTTTCGGGCTACATTCTGTGTGCTTTCTTGTGTACACTTTCCGATTTGCTAGGGCATTGTGGGTAGCCCGAATCTGAGCAATATTGTTCACATTACTTGAGTGAACTAGTAGTTGCTTCTCATTCTTGAGGATTGATAGCCAACCAGACTTCATTTTGCTACCCTTGTTCATGGTGCATTCAATCCACATGTCCCACGGCATGTTAGACTATGGGTTACCAGTGATTGACTGAGCAAAGTCAGCACGAAGGAACGCGATCTGCTCAGCCGTAAGAGAAGTAAGCATTGCCCAGAAGTCAGGGAGCCATCTCCCATACCAGTTGTTGTCATATGCTACCATCCATGGCAGCATTGCACGGAGGGAGCTGACATATTCATCCCAATGGCAGATATGAACTGCATGTACATTCTGCATAAGTACATCTGTCATGGATAAGAAGTCCTTCCAGTAATCTGCCATGTCACTGCCCTCTACATGTGTAAGCAAGTCATCAACAAGGTGTGCAAGGTAACTATCATCCTCCAGTGCCTTATGAGCAGCAGCTCTGCTTTCTCGGGTCAGGTTTGTATCCCTTAGAATCTCAACATTCTTCTTAGTCTCACCAGCCAGATTGGGCACCAGTTGTACCTTCACCAGCTGAGTCATGAGAGCCTCGTACATGAGCTTTAAGCAACGCAACCCCCTCTTGTAGTGCTTTCCTTTTAGAGCATGTTCAACTGAACCCTCAGCTACAACTCCTGCCACGAGCAACTCTTCTAACTCACTCCCTTTGTAGCGTTTATAAATAGCACTCATCATGGCACACTGGGTATGAAAGGGACAAGAAAGGGGACAATATCATGAAACTTTTCAGGGTTCTCAGCTTTCAACAAGGTTATGAGGGTATACACAGGAAGATCTCCAACCAGGAAGGCAAAGGGCATGTTCTTAGTCATTATGATAGTAGATAACTTTTCCATGATGGCATTAACAACCGACTTATTTGGTGGTTGGTTGTATGACATATGAAAGTATGCTTTGCTCTTACCTTGCTTTCCATTTAAACTAGCATGAAATCCACCATAAGAAGGGATAGTCTGCTCAGTTGCATCATTGCGATCACCATTTGAGTCTACACGGGCCAAGGCATGAATGATGCTCCGCTTGCGCTGAGGCGCCGTAGTTGATATAGTTGTTATGGGCTCAGGGCGGATGGGAGGTTCACCACGTTTGATGGTCTTGTATGGTGTAACAACCTGCATATCAGATGCCTTCTGAATCAGCACTTGTGACAAAGTCTTGGGATCTTCCTTGTGTGGAAGAATATCACGGTTTGCCCGAACTTCAATGCTTTGATGCTCTATGCGCTGAAGAAACATCCAGTTAGTGCGGTGTGCAGTACCCCCTCCTGTCAAAGTATCATTGCGAAAATCATCATTGTCAATGATACTAATGCTGGGTACTTTCTCTGCTATCTCATCAGGACAAATAGAACATTGCTTGAGATCATGCATAGCCCACACATCATGCAGCAGAAGCACATTTGAATAGCTGATTCCCATGCCCAGCTTGTAGAAAGAATCAACAAGCTCCTTGCTGCGAGTGATCCCATGAAGGGTAACTGTGGCATTGATGGCAGTAGTCGTGGGTCGTTTTGACACATATTGAGTAATGAGTGAGGTGAGAGAGAGTGTGGTAGGAGAGAGATCTACCCCCTTTTTACCAAGTAAGGCAGATAGAAGCTGCAACATGAGAGGTGAAAGTTCTTCCTCTTGTTCTAGTTCCTCAACTCTTGGTGGCCATGGTACATGCTTGACAGAGTTTATGTCGTCTCTTAGCCGCCTAGCTACATTACACACCAACTGCTCACTACTGACACCAATGGAAAGGAGTGCTGCTTCAACATACGAACCACCATCTGTACAATCATACACCAGTTCGCTCTGATTCCGTTGAGAACGGGGGTGAAAACCAATCTTGTCTTGAAACTCCCTGGTTAGAATATCTTTGACATATGAAGACTTTATCCCAGAAGTTGGAAAGCCATACCGAGAAACTATTGAGCAATAATCTCGAAGGAGGCTCTGCAACGACCTCAACTCATGTTCTTCAAAGATTACACTTCTTACGTGATCCAAGAACATCGTACAAGCCTCACGGAGAGTGACATTGTGCATTTGTGGAAGTTTGTCATCTTCACTCATTTTCTGGTATCTACGCACATACTTCAGCCAACATTTATGGTGATACCTGATCTCAAGGGCATATGGATCATCAGCTGCAGATTCAATAAGACAGTTAATTCTGTCACGCATTGCCTGATCTTGAAGGGTCACTGTGTGGAGCTTGAAAGTTGCCCATGTATGATCATAAGATATCAGGTAGAGCTTTGTTTCTGGATGTTTTGGTGACTCGGGCTTACAGCACCACACACATTTTCCTTTATCATGTATTGGCCCTAGACTTGATCGAAGCCTCTTGGCAGCTGGAGCTACTGCTTGAGAAGAACATCCAGAAACAGAGGAAGCCTTTTCATGAGATCGTTCAAGTTCTCGTTTTCTCTGTCTCTTCTTAGCTTGCTCCAGTTTGGTTGCATTGCATAGAGTCATTCTACATGACTCATGAGCCCAGTGTCCGGCAGGACCATGCTCCCAATCAACATTGGAATGGATACTGCCAAACTTGTCCAAACCAATCCATAATTGAGACTTCCTCTTTATATTGTCCCACCTCTCAATTGTAGAAATAGAGTGAGTTGCTTCATTGCTTACATTGCCATTACCACACAGAATACAAGTAGAATCTCCCTCTCTTGTTTCCATTTTTTCCAGGTAAGCTTTTGTATTACTAAGAATTAATGACCATCTGTGTAAGAACACACAATAAATGTCAGCAGTCCCTTAATATCTATACTACACTGTCTCTACCTACCTGATGAAGGCTCAACATATGATAGCCACATGGCATGATGGCAGCTGCATGAAGTGTGAAATGGTTTTGCCATTGGGTACACTTTACCAGTTGGTATACAAGTATGTCTGTGCATTGAACTTCTGCCTAAAATTACACTATAGTTTTACTTAACACAATATTGAAGCCAAAATTGTAATCTTCATGGTTGACTTGCTTGAAAAAATATCTTAATTCAAGATTCTAGGAAATATAGATCAAATGTTAACTTTTAAAACTGACATTGGCAGCCATCTTGAACATTGTGGTTATAAAAAAAATTGCCGGGACTTTTGTGAGGGACCTGGGAGCTAAATTTGTTATAAAAGGTTCATAGAAGATACACCAATAGTCAAAACAAGTTAGCCAGAGAGTGGTCACGGAATTAATAATTTTGA
>WLWD01004095.1_pt1 | contig 55801 bp, 37 predicted proteins | sample 6712731 | NCBI WGS metagenome assembly WLWD01 (sample SAMN12718690, study PRJNA576275) | sponge metagenome | isolation source: marine sponge | host: Mycale hentscheli | place: New Zealand: South Island, Marlborough, Capsize Point | collected 2014-11-01 | reverse complement strand
CCCCCCCCCCCCAAGCCTCCAACCACACTCATCCTAACACAATCATTGACTAGTTGCTTCCCACCTCAACGAATGTCACTTCCTGCTCCATAAACTTTATGTAACTTTTTTTTATGGGAAGAAAGAAAGCAACTTTTGGAATATTATACATAAAACAACAACAACAAAATAAGATTGCCTTTTTTCTTGCTTAGAATATTTTTGAAACTCCTCAGTTTGTTCACTCATGCATACTTTTTACAGAAAACACTTTTCACTGTAAAACTTCCCAACCCAAAAATAAAACTTATAGGAAAGCTGGTATCTTGCTGTTTGGGCACTGGCCCACTATTGAGATCACCATTGAATTGGGACCTATACAAAACCAGATATACCTGAGCTATGTATGTACATGTGTATGACAATCCCCTTTGTGTGGTATTTTACAGGGGGCAAGCTATTATTCTGTAACAAACCACAGCGTTAACTTCTAATTCACAGTTGAAATCACAAGATAAAAAGTTCAAATAAGGAAATAATTGTACAAGAAGCATGGTCTTCTATAGCATAGTAGTATGGCTTTAGATGAGTTACAGTCAATAAGCATAATGTCAATACCTTTGATGCTACACTGCAAAAATAGATTAATTTTAAAAAATTAAAAAATAAAAATAATAAATTCCAATGCACGTCTACTTTTATATCAATCCTTAGAACTGTGTACTACTGTTAGTGAATCTGTATTCCCACAAATGATGGAAATCCCAGTGTCTACTCCTTTATGCTGGCTAACTCAACTTAATGTGGACCTGACAAGTACCACAAAATTATCAATACAAGTTATACCTTCTTTAGAACGAATTTTCCTCTCCTGTTCCTCCTGTTCTATGGTTTCTCTTTGCTGCTGTTGCAACTGAACCACAATGGGGTCACTGCTGAACGCCACCCCTGGGCTCCAGGCAGCGCCGTTCTGACCCGAAGAGGCTCGGTGAACAATCCTGACAGGGATAGGCTGACCCTATAGAAATACGTGCCACATTAGAATGCCATATAATATGTAAGTAACGCGTACTAGTCTCGCTGGTCAGGACTTACAGTAGGAACGGGACCACTACCGTTTAATCGGAGCATAATCCTTTGTGGAATACCACCAGGAGGAGGACCAAATGACACTCTGACGCCCGCCGCAGTACCTCGTCTGCCTTCCGTTGAGTTGTTTGCCATCTCGAGAAAGTCAGTGTGCTTCATTTCAAAATCCCTGCGAATGTTTGCGGGCGAAGTAATGAGAAGGCGTTGTCAAGGCAACAGCATATTCTGTAAATACAGAGACTGCGCCTCGCACGGTTGTTCCCTGCTGCAACGGCGATAGTGGCGAGACTGTGTGTAGTGGCTCTTCGTGCAGCTAGCTATGGCGCTACCATTTTTACCTGGAAACTCTTTAAACTCGAATGTAAGTTTTGAAAATATATCTTTATTTTAATCTGCTAATTATTATTATTTTTGTTTACTTTATATTTTTCAGCTTGGTAAAACAAGGTTCCACAAGTCTCAGGCATTTCAATACAGAGCAGATGTCCCAGTACTTGCAGATGAAAAACCAGGAATAGGAGGAGAGCTTCTTTTGGGCCAGAGTCACCACAAGAACATCAGTGTTTATCCCAAAGGTCTAGGAGGAGACAAACCTGCTTGGGTAGCCTTTGATAGACAGGTAGGTATACAAAATAATATTAAATAGGTATAGATGTTTAGTTTCTACTTTATGACAACAATTTTATCAATAGCAAGGAATAGCTAGAGGCACATTTACTTGAAATATCTCAGTTTTTGTTAGTAATCTCTTAAATCAGATCATGCAGGTAGACAAATAAGCAAATAGAGGAACAGACAGGATAAATACTTTAACCCTCTCGTGTGTGCGCACTAAGGGTTGATTCCCCTTTACCTACTTTACTACTAAATCATCCTGAATTATAATCATTATTTATTTATTCATTCATTTATTTATTTATATTAATTGATTGCGTAATCATTATTTATTTATTTATTCATTTATTTATTTATATTAATGGATTGAATTTTAGTTAATTTACTAGTTCTCATTTATTTATATAATTTTGGATATATAAAGCTAAATAAAAATTTGTAGTTTAGAATTACGTAATTAATTTCTACACATTTACCTGAGTCCTCATAAGTTACAGTCTAAGGGATAGCTAGCCAGAAGCTAATATAAATAAGTAATAGATTATTTACCTAACACTTGTATTATAATTTTTTTAGGTTCTTCGATTCTATTCTTATTTTCAAGAAGAAGTCCATGAGAAAAGAGAAGAAAAATATCGCATTAGGGAATGTGTGATACTGTTTTACATGGAGGATGACACTATACAAGTTAATGAACAGAGAACAGTCAATCATGGGATACCTCAAGGTAAGCAAAGCAGATTACCATTATATAAAATAAAATAATTATATATATAATATTCTGAATTTCCACACTTTTATGTATACTTTGTTATCAGGCACCTTGATCAGGAGGCACAGAATCCCTTTACCTCCACCTAAAGACAATTTATTCTACACCATTGAAGATTTTAATGTTGGAAATCAAGTCACTTTTTATTCTCGTGTATTCCAAATTACAGTAAGTAAATTATAAGATATTATAATTAGTGTAACTATTCTGACCTTGACTGCAGAATTGTGATGGCTTCAGTCGTAATTTTTTAACCAAATTGGGTGTTCGAGTTCCTGCTCCATTAGAAACTCCAGAAAATCCTTATTCTACGTACAGGAAAGAGGTATTTAGATTTTTTGAACACATGTTTATATAGAAACCTTAACTCCTATAATGTACTGACTCAGCTTACAGGTGAAATGCAGCCATATAGACCCTATGAAAGAATAGATACACTGAAGCAGTTTCTTGAACACGATCGGCAAGTCTTACGATTCTATTGCTACTGGGATGACACTCACAGGTAGTAAAAGCTAAAAAAATACATGTAATGCTGTCTTTCCAAAATATTGTGATACATTTTAAGCTGTTAAATAATTATATGAATATTTTTGCTTAGTTTGTTTGGAGATCAAAGAGAAATGGAGTTGCATTACTTCCTGGGAGATGACACCATTGAGATTATTGAAAAGATTCCTCCTAATTCTGGAAGAGATGCTGTTTCTATGTTTTTGCGAAGAGGATATTTGCCGAAGGAACCTCTTCCTGTGTTCCAACCAGGAGTGCAGACAAAGAGGACTGTTCTGAATGTCTTTGGTCCAACAGGCCACGGGGGAAGACATATTTTAGACTCCCTGAAGGTAAATACAATAAACCCAGTCTGCAATAAATTTCAATCATTTCATGATGATCATAATGTTTTGACAATGGTAATAAAAATGTAAGTTTCTAACATAAGCTTGCAGTTACTCAATTTGGTACCATAGAGTTTAGATAATTTGTAAAAAAAAATTATACTCCAGACTGGAGCTGTTAATTCAGAGTTCTACTTTGAAAGTGACCTAATGGTTGGTGCCACTGTAAATGTCTGGGGGCGGAGTCTTCTATTATGTGACTGTGACCAATTTACAAAAGAATTCTACAGAACCAAGTATAGCATTGGTAAGTATCTACAAAACTAATTGGTTTGGTATTTTTCAAGTTTTCATGATAACAGACAGCTATGTTCCTGTTGAAATCCCCAAGCCTGAAGTTTCCCCTGCGAAGAAGGTCATACCCCCACGTATTGGCATTGGTAGTGAGGAGGATACGATGGCATCTGTCCTAAACCTCATCCCTAAGCAGCCAAGAAAGTAATATATAATAGTCAATAAGGCCTCTAATGCATGTGCTCTGTTGTTGTTTTTTTTTTTGTTTTTTCAGGGACTTCATAAAGTTTAGGCAGTATGATCGCCAAGGTCTTGAAGGGAATGTACTTAGGTTTGTGGCTCGTCTAGACACCTCCCGTCCTATTGATCAAGACAGGAGATTCATCCTTTATTACTACTTATCCAATAACACACTTTCTATCTTTGAGCCACAACAGAAAAATTCAGGTAAACAAAGTGTAAACCAAAAAAGGTAATGATTACGTTAAATTTTCAAATTTTAGGTATAATGGGTGGTCCTTTCTTGGAGAGAGAACGTGTTGTGAGAGCTGGCAGTTCTGAGATAAATCCTGTGTATGTACAAGCAGAGGACCTGTACATTGGAGCCAAGATTCAGATTCACAAACATGAGTTTGCTCTGTTTGATGCTGATGAGTATGCCTTAAGATACATGGAGAAAAACAAGGACCAGGTACTGTACTACTGATTGCAAGACATAGAAAGTCAGGCCAGAAAATATTGATCATAAAATTTAATTGTAATGTTGTGCAATAATAATTCAAGTTACTTTCAAGCTACTTACAAAATCTTGAAAATAATAAATATTTAAATTCATCTCACTTATTGGATAAATCAGAATACTTGACCATTATTTTTGTTTTAAGAGAAGAAGCAATGTATTTACATTTCCTTTTTGAGAGACATTCTTATATGTAAGCCAAGTCTACTTAATAGCTAGTAAATTTCCATTTACTACACATAATAGCTAGCTACATAGTTGTTGAATCACACAGTGTATACTGGATTTATGTCTGTAATAATTAGATATTAAAAGATTTTCTAATTCTGCAGTTTCCTCAAGCCAACATCTCCCTTATTTTGGCCAAACTGAAAGGGCCAGCAAGTTCTCACTTCAGCTATATTCACCAGGCATTCTCACAAGTAGACAGCAGTGGCCATAAGACAGTGGATTTCCACCAGTTCAAGTAAGGATGGAATTCTGTTTAATGTAACAACTCTGAGTTACTCCATTTATATGACATTCAGAAAAGTGGTACAAGAACTATCCAAGAATCTTCTGAATGAACATGAAGTCTTAACGCTGGCTAGACACTATGGAGAAAAGCAGTATCCCATCTTAACTTCACTCATCAATATGATTCACAAGATTCTCAAAAAAGTTAACTTTGACAAGCTCCAGCAATTAAGGAATGAAATGGAGAAGAATGACAGTAGCCGGGAAGGTTTCATGCAACGAGATAGACTTAGGCATGCTTGCCATGATGTAGGAGTACCCCTGTCTGATCAGCTCATTGATGGCATTATGATGAAGTGAGTTTGTATAATCATACCCATATATTTCTTGTAAATTGTGAGTAATTATAATAATTGCACTAAGCCAAAGCTTAAATTTCCTGCATGTCCCACATTGTAGAAAAGGCACCAATCTTACACCTATCCTATGTAGGATAGAGCCACATTTCAAAACTGTATGAAATTTGGTTCTATTATACATAGTACAGGTCTAGGATATGTACATTTCCTACAATGTGCGACATGCAGGAATATTAAGTGTTCTCCCAGTGTTGGCGAGCAAGCAGAGCTGCATTATGGGTGAATAATTGAAAATTGGGTATATGTGACAGTCTATGGGAAAAGGGGGCACTTCACTTAAAAATTGAAATTGAGATATAGGCTCCAAAAGTAAGTCATAGGAAAAATTCTTTCTTTCTCCTATTTTTGTTTTTTGCAGAATTAGTCTTAGTGACCCTTACTCTAAGTCTATGCCAAATTTCAAATGCCGAAACAACTTAAAAGACCCCAAGCGTGCCGTGGAAAGACAAGCTACTTTTTATTCTCTCTCGTCCTCGAAGTACAATAAACGGGGAATGGGCGGAGTTTCAAACAAGCAGCTAAAAAAACTGCACAGTTTTGAGAATAGTGCAAGCAATCTACAGCTTACCTCTGGTTGAAAGTTTACCACTACATGGAGTAGAATAGCCAAGGATTCCGACAAGACAGGCTGTGAGACGCTCTGAAAGCTAAAAAGAACTCTACGCAAATTTCGTTAGTCGCCGTTAAAAAGCGGCTGTACGATTTAATTGCGTATGCGAAGTACGCCGTTAAGTATACGGAAACATTAATTATACCGGAAGTGGAAATTCAATTTATGTTTTCTCGATTTGTAGTTTAATTGCTTTGTTGAATACAGCCCAGTTCAACTGCCAGTTTCTCTGCACGGGGAAGGTTTTACCCTCCAGTATTTTAGCACTAAGTTGAGATAAATTGTAGCTTTTTATTAGCATAAAAAACTCAATTTTTTTTGTTTGAGTGAAGTGCCCCCTTTTCCCATAGACTGTCACATATGTTATATGTTTATGCGTATTTTGATCAGTGGTACCTTGGCTAAACACATGGAAGTATATATTATTTACCCTCAGTTTCTTTTAAAGCAATAAACATGTCTTAATAATTGATAATTTCCAAGATAAGTCTTCAATTATTGACCGACATTTATTATTAGCCATAGCCCTACCTCTATTATCGTCCTAATAATATAAAACAGAAATGCTCAGATTTTACTGAACTTACAGCAATCATTCAGGGGTGTTCGCTGGTTAGTATTCATGGTGGTACTGGACTCAAGGGTTGATATTTGATGGCCATAGTTGATAATTTGAGCCAGACTGCTTTTACTCATTAAGCTTTGTCTAGAGTCCTACAAAAATACAAAAAAGTATGCATAGCAAGGCTATATAGTATATAATTTGCTTACTGTTGGTCCATACAATAACTTTTTAAGTTGTAATAGCTAGTGAGTTATGTTTTGAGGTACAAAGTTATGCCAATAATAGAGGATTTGTGCTAATTATGCCAATACTTCTTGTAGAGGACTGGTTATTGCTAAAAATGGTGTAGTGACTTGACTTTTCCATAATTATGTTATAAATTAAGAAGTAGATGACTATGGCGATTGGGTTGTTACAATAGCATTCTTGACTATGGATTAATCCCTCAGTATGCATGTGCGAGAGGGTTGCAATAGTCGTCCTGTCTGTCTGTCTGTCTGTCTGTCTGTCTGTCTGTCTGTCTGTCTGTCAGGTCTGTCTGTCTGTCATGCTCTGATTTTGGAGATTACTGACAATTAATTGTTGATTTAGGCATGAACTTACGCAGAACAAAGATTTAGGACTTTTTATTGCACCACCTTTTAATTTCGGGCTAATCGTTGAGTAAACATGAAGTGTATAGCTCCGCTTAGGTACCAGCTTTGTGGGTAACATCCTCTAGCATCACGTCATAATCATGTGAGCAGATAATTTCTTGCAGTCTTATGTGTAGTTTGCTTTATGCTCAGGGAAGTTAAAGCAGTTGAAAGAAGTGAAGTTTCGCATTGAAATGTATATCGGTGAGTGTTTCTGGCTAGTTTAGCTTCTTCTCTTATGAAGACAGCATTTCCATATATCATTTTCATTGCTCAAGCTATATTGACGCTTCATTCAAATAGCTAATAGATTGCTCGTTCGGAAGGACACCCAAGTGTAAGTTCTAGTTTTAGTTTGCTTATTTCTAGCTATTTTAGGTCTTTACTTCTTAGTAGATGTTCTATTTGAAAATAGCTAGACACAAAGTGTAAAAAAAATTTTTTTTTGTTTAGTTGGTGCACTTGATATAAGTTGTACTTATTTTATAAGACTTATTTTGTAGAATAGAGATTGCAAAATGTATACTATGTAAGCTACTGAAAGTTTTAGCGCGCTGCACGCTCTGTAACTGTAATAACAGAGCGAGAAAAAGCTTGTCACGAATTCGTGACAGTCGTATTCTCTTGACGCACCGGTGTGTCACAGATTTGTGACCATCGTACGCGCGCGTTAAGTTACGGCGGTCACGAATTCGTGACGATCGTACGCAAAGGGTTAATAGTGATGAGGGTTTGCACCTTTGGTGCTTCATTATGTACTAAGTACCCACCACATAGTGGTGCTTGACGTATTGCAAAGTAAGAATGAAGTAGCACAATCTATCTTGCTCAGTTATCATTCTCTACCATTGGTTTAGGTTACATAAGTTCTTTCTCCTGCTCTCTTTTCTCTGAACTACCTGAGCTTTTCTTATATCCCACCTCTCCTTTCTTAAACTCTTCTTCTTGAGTCATGGAGCCCCCTTTTCCTTAGTCTATCTCTCCTGATTCTGAATTTCTGTCCTAATTTGAGATACTTTTGTCTTCTATTTTGCACTTTCCTATCCCACATTTAGTCGTCGATTCCACTAGCTTTTTAGTTACAATTAACCGCTCGCCTTTTTGCCTTCTCTTCCCTTCCATTTTAACCCTTAAGGGTGTTTTTCCAAACAGCTAAAATTGGTAGGCTTACTATTTCTCTCATAGCAAGCTAAGTACATAACCAAAAAATAAAACAAAAATATCAGTAGGTTCACAAAATATTATACTTCTTTTTGTTATGACGAGTGGAGATTTTTAGCATGAATCAATTTAGCTGGTTTTTATTGATTTATCGTGTTTGAACTTCTACCACTTTTTTTCTTCTTCTCATTTTGCTTTTGTTAATGACTGAACAAAGGCTCTATTGTTTCATATAGCTAGTAAGTAGTGTGTCCCATGCAAGTCTTTATTAGGATGTGTGTAAATGTTGTGCTCAGCTGTATGCAAATACTCGCTTGAATATAATAACTGAACAGTTAGTACTAGGTAAGCGCTCATTAAGGCGACTGTGTAAGTGAGTGGTTATTGTCCATGGGCTTACCTGGTAAACTACGGCACCTATAAATGACAAGTTAACTTTGACTTGAGCATGCTGCTAAATTTTGACTGCAGTGTGGTGTTTACACCACACGTGGAGACCTATAAGCTGGAGGTGAGAAGAAATGTTATTTTAGTATATTAATCTATAGACAAATACATTTTTTGAAAAGTTATAATATACAATAAATCCTTATGGGGGCTATTGTGCTTGCTATTTATGTTGAAGCATTCCACTAGTTATTAATTTTGTCTATGTATGGTTGCAGTTGCCAGACCAATGCGATGGATTTTGTGGACTATTTTCAATTCCTTCAACTGTTGGACTGGAATGACCATCCATTGCCAAAAGATGATAGCCCAAAAGTAAGGGAATAAAATGAGCTCACTTTGACTCTCATAAACTAACCACTGAATATAATTATACAGTCTAATTTAAGATCATACTTGTCTTAAATCTGCCAGTGTGAATATGCATTATTATTATGTGTATGTATTGTTTTGTATTTAGGTGGCTGCTGGTACTTTTATTGGTCCTTTGAGTGGTTTTGCTGAATGGGCTAATACATTGGGACCAATTCACTACGATGCACTTGCCTCCGATCTTCAATCTAAATAAAGAGACTAATAATAAAAATGATTTATGAACTATGGCATTTTAGAAAAGACTATAATAGTGGTTATTCTATTTTTTAACAGTTGTTATAACTATAACAATACTGAATTAGATAATAATAATGTTGAGCGAAAACAGACTTCTCAACACATATTTATCTATATCCATACAATAAAATTTAGTTTTAAGACAATAATTCCTTCACTTTTGCAGTACATGTTTTCAACAAGTTTTTTTTCTCATAACATTGATTTCAATGAAAAGACGTTAAAGATAAATTTTCTTGGGTTGATGTTGTCATTTATCTACAATTTTAATGTGTGAATTCGCAGTTCACTATAAACTATTAACATTAATTATTCAATAGAGTAATGATTTTGTAAATTTTATACAATTATAAGAAAGTCTTAAAATATATTGTAAGGCCATTGTATAAATCCCTACAAAATACAACATATTGGTGGTTTTCAGGGTCCAATGGTATAATAGCAATCTATTGAGTAATGCTATCATTTGCATGTATTGGCTCTTATCAATTATATATATATATAATATAATATATATATATATATGATTTGCAAATAAAAAAATGACATCAGCATTTAGGACTAGTAAATTTGGATGTAAGATGCTTCAGTCTGATACATAAAAATGGCAGATATACTATGTTAAGATACGTTAAATGAAATACATCGACAAAAAATTCATTTATTCATCAATGTATTATTAATACTAAAAAAGAATACAAATTAATCATGCTTATAAGTTTAAAATGCACCAGATACTATAGGAATTTTGGAAAGGAAGTAGCTATGCCATTCAGGAAGTAGCTATTCCATTCAGGAAGCAGACGGCATGGCCTTGAAGTGGGGTTTGTCTAATTAGACAAGCAAGCAATGGTCCTCACAAAGGAGTGTCTGGAACACAATACACATGCGCTCTCACTTGTTTTGGGTTCTTAGTTCCAACCATTTGGCATGTCATTTTTGAAACCTAAAACTTTGGTCAAGGGTTTGGGGGAACTAGCTATAAGGTTGGTGGTGGGACTGAACTCTCTGATGGCAGTATTACACTGGAATTGGGGGGCAGCTGACATTACACTTTATATTTAACTCAATGAGGTAGAAAGAGGCCAAATTCCCACACAAATAATGTAATTTTTTTTTTAGTATTGTGTAGTGAGCATGCAATTATGAATCAGAGATATACCTAGTTGGGCGGAGCCCGATCAGAAGCCGGGCTCCACTCTATAAGCTATACCAAACTATATTTATGTCAAGGTTAAACAATAGTAAGTACAGCTATTATATAATAGTGTGTGGACCATTATTGGTCTTGCACGACAAACTGATCAAGCTTTTAGAAATTTAGCCTGTAAAGACTAACAAAATTATAAATTTAATTTTTCACAAACTAGTAATCATAATAAAAATATAAAGTTGTTAAATATTTACTTTTCATCACTACTTTTCTTCATCTGGCTGTTCTTGGTAATAACATGCTCCTACAGGTATTCCTTTAGCATTACCCATGCTTCCTCCTCCTTCAGCAGAAACATTACTAATTTTAATAATGTGATCATTCAATGATTGAACATTTTTAACTCCTTTGAGACCAATGTTGACATGTCCCTGGGAATTTCCTGCAATTCATTCTGAATTTAAAAGATTAGCTGGTCCTTTGCCTTGTGCTGCTCATGCTGCTTGCTCTACACTAGATCCATACTGCTTAATGGCCCCTGCTTTTATTAATTGCTGTTCATATGCCTTCGGTACCTCTATCTTCATCACTGATGGATCCTTGTATGGCCTATTCTTAGAAAATCCCTTTGAGTGTTCTATTGCTTCTGATACCCACACCTCACCCTTTGGACCCTTAGGAGAAAGTTCTCCAGTATTAACAGCCTGCTGAACCTCAGCTTCAGGGGCAGTACGGTATAATTTCCTACAGCTACAGCCCCCACTGGGCCTCCAACAAGACTACCAATGACTACTCCTCCTATGGCACCAACAGTTCTGGAAGCTGATTTCATAGCACTGTTTCCTCCTTCTTTATCATGAATTAAGTAATGAACAGCGCCTTTAGCATCACCTATAACTGGAATGCCCATTGCCTAAGTTGAGAAAAAATTTCCTCTGAGTGTCTCTTACATTTTCATTGTCACCATAATACCAATGATATAGCGATTTTTCCTGAGATACAGCAGGACATGATTGCATTTAAAAAAGGTACACGTATGTCATATGTTTTTCTTAGATTCCACATATGTATGATTGGATGGTAAGGCCACACCAAATTAATTTGTTGTTGCTCGGGCAAACTAGGCTGAGATGTAGGGTCGGTAGGTAGGGAAAAAAAACAAAAAAACCATGAATATCATTTAAAAAATCATGAATATCATTAATTAACGTGTCAATATTACTTCATTGGAAGAAATTAGAACCTTGGATAGAGTTTCACTGTTAAAGTCACTGCCAAGACCCTCAAATACAGATTCAAAGCTCTCTGCCCAGTCACATTTCTTGATTGTTCTATCTAAAACAACCTTACTGCCTTTAACAACCAAAATGCTTGGCCAAGCAAAGGCAGATGTAGCCATGTCAATGACCATGTGGCATAGATAAAAGAAATTAAAAAAAAAATAGATATTATCTAATTAAGTGAAATATTTTGATTTTTTTTTTTTTTTTGAAATCAGAAAAAACAGGGTAGGTAGGGCCCGAGCAACAACAAATTAATTTGGTATGGCCTAATTACTGATTATCACCATGGGTGCTACATTTCACACTCCAAACTTAGCCTTGCACGGTCTCCTTCTTCAACACCACTATTTTTCCTCTTAATTTCTTTTTATTTCATTTCATTTTATTTTATTATTAATATTAGATGTGATATACCAAGGGAACAATAGATGAGGAATGCTACCTGTACATGCACATGTCTGGGTATCACCGTCCCGAGGGTTCATGTCTTCCTGTGGTCATTGCTGCCAGCTGTTCCTAGGTTTTTATATGTACAGCTGATTGGCATTGCTCTGCCATCTGCCCGGTGTCTTGATGGTAGCATCACTGAACCCTCGTTGGGCTGCCATTGTCACTGCCCCTCTTCGGAAGCTGTGGCCGGAGTAGCATGAGCTCTCCACTCCCGCTCTGGTTAGCGCCTTTCTAACCTGATCCACTAGTCTGACCAGTGTCAGGGGTTTCCCATCTGCAAATTTGAAACAGCAGACCTGGCCCAGCTCCCCTGATCACTAAGTAGTCCAGCATTGCCCACACTGGACACAGGGGCACAGCCCGATCGCCCGACACACACCTCAACGCCCACCCTGAATGGGTCGGTTTTAGACACTTTTGACCTGACCTTCAGTATTGTCGGATTGTCCAGCCTGTCCACTGACACATCTTTAAAGGTGAGGTGAGTGGCCTCGTCAAATGCAGAGTCTGAAGGCACTGTACTCTCGCCTGACCTCAGGAAACCAAAGAAACAGAGAGATGCTGCTGCCCACAGCATCACCTCGTCTCTTGGTCTTGGCATACTTGACCATGCCGCATGGAGATTTCTGAGCAGGTCCATGGTAATTGCAGACGAGGATGCGAGGCTTTGTTGCTTGTACTCTCTTTATCCCTCACATGACTAGTTCCAGCTTTGCCATGGATGCCATGTCGGGATCCCCCCAGCCTAGTTCTATCTGGAGGTGGCGGCTGGCTGCTAAGTAACATAGATGCGTGCTTGAGTGTGCTATTGGCCAAGTGTGCAACAAAACGGCATACAACATGTTCAGATGTCGGAAAAGGTGGCATGTTGTGCATGTGACAGAATGACATGTAACGTTTTTCAGCCTAACCATACGTCCTCTTGGTGGATGGTGCTAGGGAGTGGCCCACGTAGAAGTTCACTTGGCAGTCCAGTCTTTGGCAGTCCAGTCTTTGGCAGTCCAGTTCGGCTCTTGTAGTAATATGGTATCCAGTATTTCTGCGGTGATGTGAGTGGCCTCTGTATTTGCCTGAGGATATTGCGACAGAAACAGGGGGCAAGTTATTTCTGGATAGTGCGTCGGCCAGTGTGTTCCTAACACCCCTAATGTGTGTGGCCCATATCCTCAACTCCCCTGTCACGCATAGGTATGATAGGCACAGTAGCAGGTTCAATTTTTTGATGACCCCGAGTTAATGATGGAGACTACTGCCGCATTATCGGATCTCATCCTTACTGTCTTGCCCCTCCATAATGCTCCCCACGCGATCACGACGGGTATAAGTTCCTTTACCATGATGTGGTGCTCTGCGCATGTGGTGGTCCATGGTACTATAAACCACTCCCTGTCAGAATACGCTCCACAACTCCATGAGCCTGACGCGTCTGAGGTTACCACGGTGTCAGTGTTTTGTCCCCTGCAGGGCCACATCATTGCTGTCCCGTTCCAGTGACTTAAGAAGCACTGCCACCATTCCAGGTCCGCTCTGGCTTCTTGGTTTATTCGGATATAGTGGTCCAGGTGCCGTGCCATTGTTGAAGTCTCCTTACATAGGACCGTCCAGGCTCAACAGCTCGCCCAGCATGTGTGAGTAGTCCTACCAACGACAGCAACTCCCTCTTCCTGCACACCTTTCTGCCTCTCCACGAAGTAAGTAGAGCCTTGAGCTTCGCTAACTTATCTCCTGGGATGCGGATCTCTAATCAGATGGTGTCTAATTCCAATCCCAGGAATGTGATCACCTGTGCTGGTCTCTCATTTTTCTCTGGTTCAATTGGCATGCCTGTTTCCTCACACGTCCTCTGCATGATATCCATGTTTCGCTTGCATTCAAGGGCGGCTGGCAGTCCCACTGTGACAAAGTCGTCTACGTAATGTCTCACCCTCTCTGCTCCATCGCCACTGTAGTGCATCTGCCAGCGCTGAGAATATCAGGGGGGCAGACCTCAGGCCAAATGGTAGGGTTCTGTCCACATATGTCCTGTTTTCCCACAGCATGCCCAACAGGAGGGAATCTGTTGGGTGTACTGGAACGTTCCGGTATGGTTGTTTAACATCCATCTTGGCTATGTATGACCCTTTACCCAGCTGAAGTATACGGTGAACTACGTTGGTTAATGGTGAGCATGCCTTCATTGTGTCAGACTAAATTACCTCACTTTTGCCATATTATTGTAATCCCAGTTATTGTATTTGAGCATGTCAATGTTTTTTGCCTAGTTGATTTTGAGAAAAGCAGAGAAAAATTGACGATGCTGGGATAAATATTTCGTAATGTTCTGTGCACATGCATGGTTGCACTAGATGAGCACAAAAACCACAGAACTTTGGGTCTATGAAGTAGTACAGCTGAAATTGTACCTGGTGTTGTCCTTTTCTGATAATGCCTTTTGCGTTCAGTGGAATTTTAAGTGAAGTTACGGAGTTAATGAGTTTGGCAGTAATAACAGAAAGACAATAGTGCACATCAATTCAACTAAGAAAATTGTGGAGAGAGGGAGATGTGAAGGTGTCATGAGTATCACCACACTCTATAAACTAAACTATAGTAACTCAACACAATTACAATAATAGTAGTAATAAATAGTAAGAAAAAGAATTCGTGTTTATTAGCGCGACTTTTCAGAATGACTCTCTTCATCTTGCTGTTGTCTGTGAGGAAATACTCCTGCAGGCATTCCTTTCGCATTGCCCATACTTCCTCCTCCTTCAGCAGGAACATTACTAATTTTAATAATGTGATCATTCCATGCTTGAACATTTTTAAATCCTTTGAGACCAATGTTGACGTGTCCCTGGGAATTTCCTGCAATTCGTTCTGAATTAAAAAGATTAGCTGGCCCTTTGCCTTGTGCTGCACGTGCTGCTTGCTCGACACTAGATCCATACTGCTTAATGGCCCCTGCTTTTACTTGCTGTTCATATGCCTTCGGTACCTCTATCTTCATCACTGATGGATCCTTGTATGGCCTATTCTTAGAAAATCCCTTTGAGTGTTCTATTGATTCTGATACCCATACCTCACCATTGGGACCCTTAGGAGAAAGTTTCCCAGTCTTAATAGCCTGCTGAACCTCAGCTTCAGGGGCAGTACGGTACAATTTTACATTGTTTCGATGAGCTCTTAGTTTATTAGCTACATCACCAGCAGTATAACCCATTACGCCATCAAATACAATTCCAGCAGTTACATCAAATGCTTCCCCAGAGGTTATGTCTTTATAAATTATTTTCTCTGTAGCACCAACTAACCCAGCAGGTCGATGCTCACCATGTATTTTAGAATCGGCTACTGTAGTGATTCCATCTAATGTAGCCCCACCAGCCACACCCCCAGCTACAGCCCCCACTGGGCCTCCAACAAGACCTCCAATGACTCCTCCTCCTATGACACCAACGGTTCTGGAAGCTGATTTCATAGCATTGTCTCCTCCTTCTTTATCATCCATGTAGTAATGAACAGCCCCTTTAGCATGACCTATAACTGGAATGCCATCGGCAGCGTTTCCTAGGTTCTGAAGAAATTTCTTCTGAGTTTCTCTTGCACCATCGCTGTCACCATAGTACCAGTGATAAAAGGATTTTCCCTGAGATACCGCTGGACAGGTATTTAGAAAATTCTTCTGTGTATCTAAAGCTCCTTCATTGTCCCCACTCAAGGCCTGAACTCCAGATTTAACTTGGGAGACTACGGGCATAGAGTCAGTACTACCCATCGCAGAGCTAGAGTTTACACTGACACTACGAGCTGCCCACGCACGAGCTGCCCACACAACGAACGTTCGATTTCTTTACTCGGTGGATTCCCCGGGGACCTCCCTATGAAGTTTCTGGCTGGATTTCCTGGGGGATTTCCCTATTGATATTCACGGCGTGCATCGCCGTTTGTATCAAAAATAAGAGCTCTAATTTCTGGGTTTATTATTTCCACAAAATCCCAGATATAAAAGTCAGAACCCCCGATTTAGTTAAATCCAGCATTTTGGGTGCCCCTCTGGTCTATGTAATGGCTGGCTGGCTCAATGATTTCCATGGTACTGACATAGGTGCCAACTTTCCAGAATCTATTTCAGGGACAAAAACCACACCCTGGCCACACCCAAATAACACACCCACAATGACATTTTTAATGACATCATCTATGCAAAAGTTTAAAATTACAATAGCGAGCTACAGCCAGCCAGCTGGCTAGCACAGCTATAAGTAAATGCCCAAAGGCCTACTACTTCATTAGCCTGCAGGCTTCCCGACAAACCATAGAGCTATTGTGTACTTTCGGGACAGAGTGATAAATCCGGGACTGTCCAGGATGATCCGGGATAGTTGGCACCTATGCTGGAATACTCCTTGAAGGAGTGAATATTATGTGGGTGTGGACTGATGCACCTTTGCCACTGTCTCTTTTTTTTTGTTCAAATGCTTTAGGATTAAATGTTCCATCATTTATTTTTGAGTCAAATAGTAGATGAACTTCAGTAACATGTGATTGATATTGGGGTAGTACAAACCTGTTAAACAGGAAATTGCTATATTCCCTTATATAGATGTCACATTGCGAAGTTGTTATGTGGTGGTATCTGGATTCCATTGCTGTGGTAAACTACCCATTACTACTTGCAATTCTGGCCCAGGATAGCGCCTTCCTAGTTTGTCTTTCCAAACAGACTTAGCTCCTTTCAGTGGACATCCCTCTTCATCAGTAATGGCCTGGGGATACAAGGAGTATTGCTCAATGGTGCTGTTGTAAGACTGTCCTGTCCTATTGCACCACGTAAGTCGTTGCCGAAGGCATTTAGTAATTTGTCTGAGTTTTTTGTCTTTCTGGTTCATTGCACATTGTTTATTTTTTTAACTGGTACCATTGTCAACAGCTTGTTCTTCTGGACAGGTGCTATTGTACTGGGCTGTTGTAGCAAAAAATGATTAATAAAATTTTACAGATTTAGTGATCCAATATCCCTGAAATTAAGCATGTCTAAAGACTGCTCTGGGGTAGCTTTTGTTTGATTAAATACATTTAGAAGTCCACGATTTTCCTGTATAGATGATGAAAACAAATCGACTTAGTTAATTTCTTTCATCATTTCTTGTATGTTTTCTTCCCTCTGTTTGACTGCAGGTCTGTTAGTGAAAACATGGAACAGAAGTTGGCCATCCATATTGAGCTTTGGAAATAACTCAGATAGCAAGCTCTTGTGGCAAGAAATACGATGACGCATAAACAGTGACGTTTTTTAAGGTATGATTGTGTAGGACGTGTAATAGCCATTTTGAGGTCTTTATTGACGCACATCTCATGTGCTTCATCGAGGGCTACTGCATGCCCTTTCCCTCCATTTATTGCCACTGTAAAACTTTATTTACAAGTGTTTCAATATGTTGGGTGGAAATTTTAGTAAATCAGCTAGGTGGTATGGGATGAGACGCTGGTATGTAGTTCTGTCAAAAGCAAAAAATAGAGGAGCCATTTGTTTCAAAGCTGAGTTACGTAGGTGCCAATTCCCACATCTTATGGCTAAAAACAGTTGTATGTAGCAAAAGCAATCAGAAAAAAAAAATCTATACCAAAATTTCCAAGTGTCATCAGACAGTATTTTTTCATCCATTGTAGTTTTAAATTTTTGGTCTGTAGCTTTGCTTTCAAGAAATGTTTCCATATCTATTAAAATAGTTCTCAATTCTGTGTCTTCAAGTTTGAATTCGCTGTCTGTCAAATCTGTAGGATTAAAAGCAGCAATTAATGAACTATATATTGTCTGCCATGCTTGTAACAAGAAGTGATGTGTGCGAGCAAAATTGGAGCATTTTTCAAGAGATGTTAGAGTTTCTGTTCGAAACCCAGAAGCTTGAGCTAGCTGTTTCAATCCTGCATGATAGTAAATTTTCATTAGCACAGGCTGAAAATTGGCTAGTGTGTGCCATTCTCCTGGAGAAATAAGTAACTTGTGAAGAGAAGCTCCATAAGTGTGTTTAATTTCCATAAGGTGCTGGTATGTTTTTCCATCACCCACTAAAATTATGTAGCCCTCTTGGTTATTTGAAGCTGTGGTACTCAAAAGTAATTCTGCAACAAACCTCATGGTATCACTTGAATTAGGGTTTTCGTCAACCATCTCCACGTAGTAGATGTTTGATTTTTCGACTGCATCTTGTGTAGAATAGGCGTACAAATCCTTAAATTCATGCAACACTTCTTCTTTTTTAGGAAATTGATGTTTTAAAAAAATTGTAGGCTACCATTTTTTGTTCTAATATTTTTCTTTCCCTTGTTTCATATTCATTTTCCTTAAAATCAGCTATGCTTTTGGTTTTCTGACTAGGCTGAGAGTGATCTTGTAGGCTAATGAGTTGCCATTTTTATTTGTTTGGCCAAATTTCTTGGCAAGGGCGTAGGAGCCGGTCCGGCCCACTTTTTCTCTTAACCTAGTTACAGGTAAGGATCGTCGCATACAAAAGTAATGACTTCCTGAACCGCGCGGGTAATAATCGTTGCACTCACAACCACTACGGTGGACGCAGAGTGGTAACAGTTCACTGTCATGGCTTCCCCAGCTTCCACGGAGCAGAAACCGCACCAGCCAGCAGCAACTTTTACTTTTCCAGCTTGGTCTTTTGTACCAGATCTCAGCTTACCAGCTTTATCAGCTTTGATACAAAAAAACAAAATGCAAAATCATACGTTTCTGAGTAGTGTAGCCAAGACCACCTCACAAACCAGCTTTGCTGAAAACTCCTCTTCACATCCTGTTTCTTTCCAAAGTTTCTCTAAGGATGGTCCAGAATCATTTCGTAGGCATGAAGAAAGTAAGTGTCACAAAGAAGTTCATGAAATGAAAGTTACAATTCTTAAAACAGTTGGAAATATTGGTGGCATGCTATCTAATGTTCATAGTCAAACACAACAGGAGAACAGAAGAGTTTTACTTAAAATATTGGAAATGGTATGGTATTTGGGAAGACAAGGAATTGCTTTTCGTGGGCATGATGAATTGGAAAGTAATTTTATTCAATTGTTTAAGCTTCTAGGAAAAAATGATCCTAAGCTTAATGTGTGGTTTCAACATAAAGGTGATCGATATTTAAGTCCAACCATACAAAATGAAGTGCTGCAATTAATGTCAGTTACCATTCAGCGAGAAATCTCAAGTGACATTCATGCTGCCTCTCATTTTACGATTATGGCTGATGAGTGTACTGATAGTGCAAATAACGAACAACTCTTGATTTGTTTTCGGTGGGTGGACCATAAACTTGAAGTTCATGAAGATTTTATTGGACTCTATAGTATTCCTGATATATCAGCAAGCACCATTTTCCCCGTCATTAATGATTGCTTGATGAGGATGAACTTGCAGTGGAACAGATGTCGAGGTCAGTGTTATGATGGAGCTGCTAATATGTCAGGAGTCAGGAATGGAGTTGCTACAAGAGTTTTAAGTGTTGAACCCAAGTCACTGTATACCCATTGCTATGGGCATTCACTTAGTTTATCAATGTGTGATACAATGAAAAATTCCAAGATTGCTAGAGATGCTTTGGATACAACGTTTGAAATCAGTAAGCTGATCAAATTTTCCCCAAAGCGAGAAGGCATTTTCAAACAGTTAAAACATGACCTGGCTCCTAATTGCCCTGGTATTCGTGTGTTTTGTCCTACACGTTGGACAGTGAGGGCACAAAGTTTACAGAGTGTGTTACTGAATTACTCTGTTTTACAGGAGCTCTGGATCAGTTCGCTAGAGAGTAGTTTGGAATCTGAAATGAGAGCCAGAATCATAGGAGTAAAGGCACAGATGGAATCTTTTCAATATTATTTTGGTGTATGTGTTGGAGAACTTGTTCTCAATCATGCAGATAATCTATCAAAATCGCTTCAGAGCAAAACAATATCGGCAGCTGAGGGACAAAAATTGGCAGAAATGACTATGAAAGTGTTTTCCAAGATACGAAGTATTGAGCAATTCGAACTTTTCTGGACCACCATCACAAAAAAAGCTTCTACATTGGATATTGACAAACCTAGCTTGCCCCGAAACAGGAAAAGACCTAAACGATATGATTCAGAGAGTGAACAATATTGCCCTATTACTGTACAAGAGCTTTTTCGTAAGCATTACTTTGAAATTTTGGACCACGCCATTAACAGCATTAAGTCAAGATTTGATCAGCCTGGGTACGCATCGTACAAGACAGTTGAAAGTTTATTGATGAAGTGTGTAAGTATTGATGAAGACTTCACAGAGGAATTTGAGTTTGTTACATCAAGTTATAGTGGAGACATTAATGCTTCTAGTCTTAAAATCCAATTGGAGACACTGGCAGCTCAAATTACTATGGAAGAGGCGAACTTAATGGGAGTGATGAAAAAACTAACTTCCTCGCAACGTGAACTATATTCTGAAGTCGTAACTCTCCTGAAGATAGTTTTGGTGAATCCATCCACCAATTCTACAAGTGAATGGTCTTTCTCTGCCATGCGAAGAATAAAAACATATTTGAGGTCCTCTATGTCACAAAATCGCCTCAATGCTATGATGATTCTACATGTACACAAAGACAGGACAGACAAAATATGTTTACCAGATGTGGCAAAGGCTTTTATTAACAGTGATCACAGGCAATCAATTTTTGGAGTGTTTGATTAGCTTTGGAATAATTATTTGATATTTTCCCCCCTATAATAAGTAGCTATACCTTGTTAGTGACTATACAATAATTATTTTAATCAATTAATAAACAATAGTCAACACCTTTAATTAAGTTCACACCCACTTCCTGGTCACACCCACTTCCTGGCTGGACCACTTCAAATTGGCCTGCTATGCCCCCTGCTTGGGGTCAAAGTTCTTGGCCTCTTTGGCCCTATTTTGCCCAATTTATGTGGGGAATTACCAGGAAACAATTCAAGGATACGCTTGGCTACTTTGTTAGCACACGGTATTTCTTTTAGGTGTATGGCAGGGTTGGGCTGTGTAAGTTGTGTAGTAGTTCCATGATAACTTCGATGCTGGTCCCCACAATACACAGCTGCAAAACTTTGAAGCATATCGAAATTGTCCACACTAGCTATTGTAAGGGGGTATTGTTTGGAAGATCATCCCATATATTTTTATGCCTCTGTGTGTTGGCTATTTCGGTAACAAATCTGTCATGGGTATCAGGTGAGCACACAGCACCTAATTGGTTAAATATTTTCATCAGTTTGCGGGATCTACCGCAAACTTCAATAAAGGAGATGCAGAGGGAGTGGCTGTTGAGTTGGTACAAAATAGCAATTGCCAATAGAGATAGTAATGTCGTAAATGTTTAGATCTAATAGTTTCACCTGTAATGCTGCTTGGCTCTACTTGTACTTGTTATAGTCTCCAAGAAAATCCATAGAGATTGATTTATTTTTTTAATTTCTTCATCAAAAACAAAAACAAACTTGCTTGTAGGTTTGGTTTTTGAAAATTTTCTGATTTCAGCATGAATTAAATTATTGATATGATATCCCGCTTTTGCTAGAATTGTTTCTTCACCAAGTGTGTTATGGTTAGGTGCATTGGGTATGTATTCTGTATCATTTGGTGACGTACTACCTAATGTCCAAGATAAACTTGTAAGCAGATCCCCTCCTTTTTTGTAGAGAGGTGTGCCAATTTTTTTGTGTATACATTTATATATACGAGTATTGAAATGTAACTTAAGTTGATTTAACATCCATCTTGATGTAAATTTAATTGTTCCTTCACTGTTCTCTAAAATGTGCCCGGTGTTCTCCACTGTTCTCTAAAATGTGCCCGGTGTTCTCCACTGTGTCATCAGAAGCAAAGAACTTTCGAAGGAAACTCTGCATACTTGTGGCAGAAGTACTGCTCTATTGTTCAGGAACAGATTTGCAACGAACAGAACTGAATGGAGGACAGTAGCAGTTAACTTACTGTTCTCATCTGATAAAGTCATCTCCAATATTGGTATTAAGTCAGCCAATTCAGTTTTGTTTTCATAGGATTTGATAATAGATAGATGGGATTTGTAACAATAGGCACATATGTGATCAGATGGGGAGAGTGGCTTTGTCCCATCCAGTTCAGCTATTCTGAGAATATTGTTGACAAACTCCGAATTAGGGCTGTGTCTTGTGAAATGTGTGCCATTTTTGGGGTTAATATTGCAGCTAGCGCAAGGACGAGCACTAACGAATTGCCTGTACATTTCCTGATAATGCTCTGGACACAATTTAAAAATGCTATCACAATGTTCAATGTCAAGTGCAGCCATTATTTCACATACAGGGGCAAACAATGGTGAAACCAACTGAAAAAAATAAAGTGCATGCTTAGTATAGTTTCTTCGGAATGTTCGTTGAGGTTCCGTTAGGCCCGCACAAAAACATTTACTGTTATTTCTATTAAGTCTGTAACAGATAGCTAGGCTAGGCAACTAACATAACTTGACATGCCTTTAGAAAAATGTAAAACAATATTGTTTCTTTGTTGTTGTTTTAGATGGTCATCATAACTTTGTCACACGTGCTGGAATTGATGGCTATAGTAGAAAAATAGTGTATATGCATTGTTCAACAAACAATAGGGCTGAAACCGTATACAATGTATTTCTTGACGCAGTTTCACAGTGTGGCCTACCATCAAGGGTTCGAAGTGACTATGGTGGCGAGAATGTCAGGGTTGCTCAGCACATGCTAGTCCATAGAGGAATGGACAGAAATAGTATGATAACAGGAAGCTCTACACACAATCAAAGAATCGAAAGATTATGACGTGATTTACATCAATCTGTGATTCAGTTATATTATCGTCTTTTTTATCATATGGAATACCTGGTATTACTGGACACATCCATTTTTGATCGTGTCCATTCTATCTGAGAATTAAAAATAAGTAGTTGTTCAGAGTTTTTTCTGTCATCTTTGATCTTCAATAAAACAAAATCTTCTTTGCAAATTTTGCTATCTCAATATCTTAAATTAATTCACATCTAGCTATACACTTTCCTAATAATGTAATAATGTAATAGCCAATATTGTTGATAGAAAAAAAATTAACAGCTGCTTCTTACACACCATGCATAGGACTTGGGGGGGGGGGGGGGGGGGGGGGGGGGGGAGGATTGCTATTTCCCTGCATCCCAAATGTCTCCACCACTGCAATAGACCATATAAACAAAAACTGATTTAACTTAAAAAGCTCCATTTTCTGTCCATATAGCTCTTATAGCTAGCTACTTCTTTTTTAGAGAAGTAGATAGCTAACATTTGTGCACATATCATCACAAAGGCCAAGATAACCATACTTTTGTTCTTGTTACCAAATCAATTAGTTGTAATGAATATATAATGTTACATAATTAAGTATCTCTAAAAGTCAACTGAATCAATAAATTAATAAATCTTAACAAAATCCAATGAATTTTTTTTTATAAAAGAGAGCAAACAGTTACTTGTATCCAACTCAAATGGCATGCATTGGCCAGGTATGCATGTCAAGAATTGATTCCATTTCCTCTGAAAAATCTGTATATGATGTGTACGTAGTTGGCAATTCAAGTTGTCACTGACATGTATGAGCAACAGGACGACATGACAGTCCAGTAAGCGCATTAAATGTAATTCTTACATTTTTCTCGGTACACACAGGTAGGCCAGTAATGAACCATAGCAAAGTGCTGAGGTTTCTAGAATTTGAATTCCCCACAAACTGTTCAAAGTAACGTAAAGTACGTTGTTCCAATAATGACAAGGGCTCTGATACAATTTGACCAAGAACTTTTTCAGCAGTACATGTCATGCAGCAATAGACTTTGTATACATCCTGTTCCCTCCATGCACCCGAGTGAATTGTTAACAACAGAGCCAGTGGTTTTTGTATTAATTCACACTTCGCAATTTTGTATACCAAACCATGCAAATTCTCACAAGATGGAACCTGGAAACAGTTGTAAGCACACAAAATAATATCAGACAATTTCTGAACCAGTTGTTCAGAAAGTGACACTGCAGACAGTATAGCTGCTTCCCTCCTACTCACATAATTGATAAATGAATCAATCAAGATTGAATCCTCAATTGTGACTTCATTCCCCAAGAGAGTAGTACAGAGTGTTGGGAAGGATACTTTTACAGGCAAAAACCAATAGCTAAAAAAAGCATGAGACAAGATTCTACAAATTATTTGAAAAAATCTCATTTCAACACTAGGATTCACACCAGGAATCACACAGCTAACACCATCAAACTATTTATCATAGATCTGATCCCATAAAGTGCCATACACATCACGGCTCACTCCCTCCACCAGCATCAATGGCTTACTCATTTTCATATGCAAAACATACAGGATATTCCAATTGTAATAAGTACTATATATATATTTATTTATAGCTATTTCCCAATGATTTTTTAATTTCTTCCCCCATATTATCCCCACTGGTGACATCACAAAACTTGAAAGGCCTTACGCAGTCACACTGCTGAGCATAAAAGCTAACAGTCCAAACCTTTTCACACTGCCGCAAGTTGTGCCCCAGGGGTGGTAGCAGCAATGACAGAAGCATTAAATTGCATGTGATAAGTCATGTGTCACTTGAATTCGGCATTTTCGTTGTTTTTAAAAAATCCGGCATTTTAACTACTGGATTTAAGAAGTTCCGGCATTTTAAAATTAAAATCCGGGATTTAAATGTGGGGCATCCAAAATGCCGGATTTTACTAAATCCGGGGTTATGACTTTTATATCCGGGATTTTGTGGAAGTGAACCCAGAAATTAGACGCTCTTATTTTTGTAAATCCTGTGGTGAGTAACAAGGGCTCAAAGTGGGGTGTCGACAGTGCCTCCTGGTAAACACCTCGCGAGGTGTTATTTAAGCACCCCATTTTAACAGAGTCGGTGAAGTCCGGAGACAGACTGGAAATGCAGATTGTGGTCATTTTTGCATACACACATTGTTTTTGTTTAGATCCACCTAATATTCAGTTTATTAGAGTACTTTTTGTTTTGTGTGTTGATAGGAAATAGATGAATCTAACATCAGTGTAGTATTCTTGTTACTACACTGTCGCTGTGTGACCCAACAATATTTAAGATTTAAAAGATCAATCGTTAAAGTGCACAAGAGTGAATACATTTATAGCAGTGACAATGATTACAAAACCAAACAGGAAATAACAAGAAATAATTAGTCATAAGTTTACCACACTTCCTCCCCTTTTAGGATGTTTTCTCATTAATTAAATATGAGGGAGGTCGTCTTGCACGATGAGAGCGACGAAGTGGACGTGTTGAAGAACTTGCTGGAGGATGTGAAGCTTGCTCCATAGATGTTGTTAAACTTGCAGTAGCTGGTACTGAGTCTGACCAATCATCTGGATCAGTCGATTCTATGGCAGTAGTTAGAGAAGAGTGACGTAAGCGAATATGGTTTACATGACGTCTAAGTAGACGACCATCGGTAGTTTCCACAATATATGATTTTGGACCACTTGCTTCGGAAATAGTTCCAGGCAACCATGCTTGTCCCGTGCTGAAGTTTTTAGCTAAAACTTTACTGCCAATTCCAAGATGCTCTTCCTTCCCTCCTCCTCTAGACATTGGAATACTTTGCTTAGTTTCCATGTGATGGTGAAAATCAGGCTTGGCCAAATCTAACTGACATCGCGGACGTCTGCCCAGCAATAATTCAGAAGGTGATCTACCAGTTGTCGTCTGAGGAGTGAGACGATAGTGAAATAAAAATCTCGACAAGTACGTGTCTAAAGTTTCTGTTGAACGATTTTTTAAAGCTCCCTTCACGATTTTTACTGCCCGTTCTGCCTGACCATTTGAAGCGGGGTGGTATGGAGCAGTGCAGACGTGTCGAATACCATTTAGCTTTGTAAACTGCTTAAATTCTTGGCTTGTGAAGCAAGAACCATTGTCGGATATGAGGACTTCTGGAAGTCCATGAGTAGAGAAAATGTCGCGAAGATGCTGAATAGTAGCACTTGATGTGGCTGTTGACACCACTTTGACCTCCAGCCATTTTGAATAGGCATCAATTAGTACTAAAAAGTATTTTCCTCCCACTGGACCAGCATAGTCCAAATGGAGTCTAACCCAAGGTCTCTTTGGAAATTCCCAAGGGTGTACTGGAACTGGTTTATCTGCAGGTCGACTCATCTGGCAAACATTACAAGTCTGTACTCTAACCTCTAATTCATGATTCATATTAGGCCACCATACATATGATCGAGCAAGGCTCTTCATTCGGCAAATACCAGGATGACTTTCATGTAACTCTTCAATCATTTTTGAGCGACCTTTAGGAGGAACTACTACTCTACTTCCCCAAAGCAGACAACCCTCATGCACACTCAATTCTGTATATCTCACATGATAAGGTTTAAATTCCTCACTGTTGGGTGGTCTTTTTCCTTGTAGAATTAAGTCCTTCACCTTAGAAAGTACGGGGTCTGTAGCTGTCCAGTTCTTGATTTGAGATGCTGTGACAATAGAGGATTCCAATGCTTCTATCAACAGCAGTGTCTCTCCAGGGTCTGGTATCACAGTAGGACACTCAGGTAAGGGTAGTCGGCTAAGCAAATCAGCATTTCCATTGTCTTGTCCTTTCTTGAACTTGATGCGGTAATCGTATCCTGCCATGGAGAGAGCCCAGCGCTGAATCCTTGCTGACGCCATAACTGGAACTGCCTTTGTCTCCTTCAACAGACCCTCTAGTGGCTTGTGATCTGAAAGAATCACAAATTTTCGGCCATAAATATATTGGTGGAACCGTTTTACCCCAAACACAATAGCTAGGGCTTCTTTTTCCAACTGAGAATAGCCTTTCTCAGCTGGAGCGAGTGATCTGGATGCAAATGATATAGGTTTTTCTGTTCCGTCTTCCATCTGGTGGGAAAGAACTGCACCAAGTCCATATGGAGATGCATCGCAGGCCAGAATGATGGGCTTCTCCTGATCATAGTGAACCAAAACTTGATCTGTAGTTAGTTGCTGCTTAGCTGCTTCGAAAGCCCTCTGTTGCTCTTCTCCCCAGTGCCATGGAACCTTGGTCTGTAATAGCCTGTATAAGGGAGAGAGGGTATGTGATAAATTTGGTAAGAATTTACTGTAATAATTAATCAACCCCAAAAATGATTTTAACTGGCTTATGTCTGATGGAGCTGGGGCCAACTGAATTGCTTGGACTTTCTTCATGGTGGGTCGGAGTCCCTGTTCAGAGATTCGATGTCCCAGGTATTCCACAGCTGGTAGCATAAAGAAACACTTGCTGCGCTTCAGGCGAGCTCCCACTTTTTCTAAACGTTTCAGCACTTCTTGTAGGTTTTGCAAATGTTCATCGTCAGTTTTTCCAGAAACGAGAATGTCGTCAATGTAAACCGATACTCCTGGAATTCCTTGTAACACAGTCTCCATTGTACGCTGAAACATAGCAGGTGCTGAAGCTACTCCGAACGGAAGATGATTATATTGATAGAGACCTTTCGACGTGTTTATCGTCATTAGGCGCTTTGCTTCATCATCTAGCTCGATCTGATTGTAAGCGTGAGCCAAGTCGAGCTTCGTGAACGTTTTGCCTCCAGCTAGAGATGCAAAAATATCGTCAATTTTGGGAAGAGGATAGCAGTCAACTATTGCAGCTAAATTAACTGTCAGCTTGTAGTCCCCGCACACACGTATTGAGCCGTCTTTCTTCACCACCGGCACAATCGGTGCTGCCCATTGTGAAGTAGATACTTTCTCGATTACTCCATCTCTCTCCAAGCGGTCAAGTTCAATCTCGACTTTTTCCTTCAGCGCGTAGGGTACGTTCCGTGCTTTGTAGAAGCTTGACTTTGCGTTGTCCTTCAATTGTATAGAGGCTTTGTAACCTTTAATGTGACCCAATTCTTCCTTGAACACGTCCTCGAATTTCTCCGCTAATTCTTTCCATTTTTCAGGTGCTTGCTGCAGTAGATTCAATCGAGGCCAATCGAGCGTAAGTGTTTTCAGCCAATCTCTGCCCAAGAGTGTGGGACCGTCATTTCCAACAACTTGAAGTTTTAAATTTTCCTTTTGATTGTTGTACGAAACTTCGACGTCGATCGATCCGAGGACTGGAACTGCTTCCCCAGTATACGTGGTAAGCCTTATGTCTGACTTCTCTAATGTGGGACTGTTGGGCCATAAACTTCGATAGGTGCGTTCACTAATAATGGAAAATGAAGCTCCCGTGTCTACTTCCATTTCTACTTCTACGCTGTTCAAGAGCACTATGACCGTAATTGGCCTGGTTTTTTCAGCTTTAACTGCGTAAAAAGTGTATTCCGAATCTGAAATGTCTGCAGATGCTGAAGGACGTTCGTCTTCTAAGCGATAATTCCGATTTGTTGATTTCTTCCCACGCTGCTGCGGTTGAGGATTATCGGGGTGCTGTTGAGGTTTTCCTTTGCTGCGGCAGACACGACCAATATGTCCTTTCTTCCCACAGTTGTGGCAAACGGCGTGACGATGATAGCAGTAGGCCTGGCTATGGTTCTTCCCACCACAACGATAACATGCCACAGCTCCTCCTTCTGACTTTTCTTTGGAGCCACCGCGGTCAATCTTGTGAACTTTGTGCGAATTGCCCTGGGAACTCGTTTCACGTAACTCTTTTACACCTTTTTCTGCTGCTTCCAAGGTTAGGGCCAAATCATACACTTTCTTGTAGTCCGGCTTATCTTCGGCGAGTAGACGCTTTTGCCAGCGCTCGTCATTAATGCCGCAAATAAGGCGATCACGGAGATTCTCGTTTAGCTTGTCCGCACTTTCAAATCCACAATGTTCGGCTAATTTTTTCAGTTCATTTACGAATGTCGCCACCGACTCCCCCGGCTTGCGCGAGCGAGAGTTAAATAGGCAACGTTGCACGGACTGCTTCGCTTCGGGTTGTAATGGCCACCGATAATTTCCTCCTAGTCTTTGTATGGCACGTCAGCAGGCTTTGCGGGTGCCACAATACTTTTGATCATTGTGAACGTTTTGGGCCCACAGGACGATAGTAGTACGCCACGTTTTTTAGCGTCTACCGTAATATCATTCGCATCGAAATAGAGTTCAGCTCTCTCGATAAATGTTGACCAATCTTCAACGCTGCTATCAAAGGGATGCAACTGTCCGTGAGATGCAGCCATCCTCGTCGCCAGTATGTAGTATTCTTGTTACTACACTGTCGCTGTGTGACCCAACAATATTTAAGATTTAAAAGATCAATCGTTAAAGTGCACAAGAGTGAATACATTTATAGCAGTGACAATGATTACAAAACCAAACAGGAAATAACAAGAAATAATTAGTCATAAGTTTACCACAATCAGTGACTAATTTAAAAAAGCAGAATCAAGTTAGCTAAGATGGTGTCTAAAATAAAGCTGATACAGAAAAAAAGTCCCTTGGTCGCATGTGTTTCCATCGTAAAGAATGATATCATTCAAAACAATGATTTGAAGTTGTATAACAGTTGAAACAGTAGTCTGTAGCTAATTCATACTCTGAACAATTTATTTTGAAGTTGATATCAAACAAATTGAAGTTAGTGTATACTGGTGTGTTTGTGCCACTTAATTTTATTAATCTTCATTATATTTAGGGGTCTTACATTACTTTGTTGCAAATCAAGGTAAGGTAATGCAATAGGAAGAGTTAGTAAGTAAAAAATGTTACTGATTGAAATAGAGAAATTACTAAATAATGCCACATGTATATAAATGATTTTATCAACATAAGTAGCTAGTTAGTATGTGTATTTAAAAAAAAAAGAAATCATGGTAGCTAGTTGCTTTTTTTTACTAAAATTGCTAGGTTTAAACTACATCCATTATGAAATTGCTACAATAGTAGCTAAAGACCTAAGTAAACTTGGCTATTTTTTTTTGCTCAACAAAAACTGATGCAATGTGTGATTACAGAACATACCTAACATTTTATTGTACAATAACTGGAGCAGAAAAGTATTTTTTCTTACTCTTTTTGTTAAGTAGCTATTGAGTTTACAGTAAAAAAGGAGCAATTATTTTTCCTAAAACTGGGTAAACTAGAATTAGCTATTGTATATTTTATTTTTTCCCCCGCAAAAATTTTACTGCTTTAAAAAATTTTCAGCTGACTAGTAGTAGTGTATGGTAAAAGCATTGTGTCTCTTAATTTTAAGCTAACTTACTGGTCAGAGGTCAATGATTCCATCCCTCACAGTGCGTTGCCAGTTTCAACTTCCACCACCATTAGCTATCAACTAGTTTGAAGCGCTCACGCGTAGCAAATCTCATAAATATATGGGCGACACACTGGGGATACCTATATTTTCGAAGGGGTACCCATAATTTCTTGTAAATATGGGTGCGGGGGTACCTATAGGTATGGGGGCAACCGTTTTTCCGTAATAATTGTGTCAGTCAAGTCATACTCTGCTTTCAAGCAACATCTGAAGTGTCACCTATACAACAACTGAACTTTCATTCACAGTAGAATTTTTCAATTTTCCCTTCTTTTTCCCCCCTTGTAGACTTGTTTTTTTTTTTTTTTTTTTTTTTTTTTTTTTGTTAGGAAGGCCTTCAGAATAGCCTCACTTGGCTAGTTGGCTCTTTCCTGAATGCCTTGTGCATCAAACTATTAAATAAAAAAAAAAAAAAAAAAATAGTTACCCGGGATACCCAAATTTGGGGATACCCGATTTTACTTGACACCTGTAATAAAAAATAATTTTTTTTGGTCGCACACTAATGGCAATTTGCGCAAAACTCGTTGCGAAACGGTAACGCTAGAGACGTCTCCGCGTAACTTACAACTATGGCTGAAGAAATATGGAGATGGGGGAATCGTACTGGACTGTACTCACTTTTGAGTACCATGTTAACAATAGCGCTTAGCAATTGCGGTGGTAGTAAAAACCCTTTCATTAGCATTAAAGCTGGAAGAGGTAAGACTTGCAATAATTTAAAGGAAATATACATATTATTATGTAGCTATTATTGAAATTATCTTACTATAGAAAAAATTGCAAATTATGAACAAGTAATACCAATCACATCAGTGGCAGGAAAGGAAGATGTAAGGAATTAAAAATTTTCTTGTTTAGCTAGCATGACTAGCTACTGCCATTTATGTGGTAGCCTTACCCACAGGAGATAGTGGTTGATATCAACAGTTCATCTCACGCTTACCAACTGAGTTTTCAACTAAATCAGTAAGATAATAAAGAGCTGTTTGATGTGTAATAAAACTGGATTAATTGTTGCATTGTATTATCTCAAAATATTTAATGGCTGTTGTTTCACATAAATTACTATTATTTATCTCAATAATAGATATTAACAATCTCACATAAGGGGCAATTCTTAGATAACTTATATGGACTGAAACTTTAGCTCAAGTAAAGCGCAGTAAATGTACAAGGTGGCACACCATTACAATATAGCTTGTAGTCAAATCCTAAGCAGACATAACTAGCTATATCTTTAAGAGAACACAACATTATGAAGATGAAAGTGGGCTAGCTAGAAACTACTTTCTTCACATTGTAATTGTTAAAAATGATATCTTATGTGAACAATTGAATTTAAATTACAGGAAATTTCTTGTGGGATGAAAATAGATTTAATATTATTACAGATGTGTCAGTGAATTTTTGGCCCATTAATATACTTGTCATAATACTATTTAGAAAATTCCAGTCCAGCAGTTTTGTGTCTGTGATGATAGATGGGAACCACAACAAAGTAGTCGATAAGGTTAGGAATGATGTCTCTTTATTATTAGCACTACTTGCTCTATCATTTCATAACCTATTGTTCTTTGATAGCATAAGTATCCTAATTGCTATTATACTGGAAAAGTTAGGGATCATCCGAATTGGACTGCCAGCATGACTGCTTGTCATGGACTTCAGTAAGTAACTTCTTCAAGCATCAAAACAATGTGTCAATACTATTACTCCTTGTAGGGCTGAATTTGGGAATGTGGAAGATGAAGATAATTATTTCCAATTGGAGCCTCTCAGTAAAACTGACGCAAGCGTTAGTACACTAATATTTGATTTTTTTTTCATGAAGACTATACACTTATAAATTGACACTGTGAAGGCTTTAGGGTTAATTTTATAGTTTTCAATTATAGTTATTCTAGCTCTTTATTTAGCACAGTGATGTCAAGCTAACAGGAGGTATAAAAAGGCCCTTAGGTATATGTGGGGGATGGATCTAGCTTATGTCTAGGGTCCTAGGCTGGGGTCTGAGATGGTCCCATTCCCTGAAACAAATATCAGTCGCCACCACTAGAGCTTGTCATGAGTGGCTATAGTACATTCTCAAGGTAATCTTAATCTCGATGTTATCTTTAAACAGGGGGAAAGAAGGGGTGAGGGACACATGCACACATCTAGCAGTATGACAGAACTAATGAACAACAAGCAGAAATACACAAACCTGAAATTATGACACATGTGTGATGGCAAATACACACTCCAAATAAATCTATCTGAAATTCAATCTTATTGCTTTCTCTTCTCCTTCTTTGCTTCTCTCTTTTTCCTCTAGTCTTCCTTTTTTTCTTCACCTTCTGCTTCAATCTTCTCGAAGAGAAGACCCATAGTATACTGATTTTAAATTATCTGATTAGTATTGTATTGGTTACTAATTCAATATTACCATTATATAACAGATGAATCAAATGCATGCATTTTATAAGCAATCTGAATATTCTACAAAAGAAAAGAACTATGGTGAGTTAATGTTTTCCTGTATTCTATACTTTAATTAGTGGCAGATTTGAATATATATAAACTGTTTCAGTTTGGTATAGTCAGCTAAATAATGTTTGGTAGCTTTTCCCTTCTATGAGAACATGCAAACTTAATAAAATGTCTGCATAACATGTTGCAGATCATTGTTTCACTGTGCTTTAGAATGTAGGCAATCCTCAACAATACTTAGAACAACACAAAATCTTTAGAAACTGTTCTTTAGTGTGAACAAATGTCCCAGATGAGCTCAATATTAAAAGGCTTTACCTAAAAAACCTGAATTATTAAGTTTGGTGCATGTATAGTAAGTTATTATGAGGTGAAACATTTTTTACCTAACATTTTCTATATGATACATAGGTGTGTGTTTGCACTCAATGAAACTATAGACAATAAACTATAATTATAAGAATAAATATAACATTTAAATTATGTGGAGTGAAATACCACACTCATACTGAGGTTATTTAAAATTAGCTGCATTTAGCTAACAGTGCTAAAATGTAAGTTCTACTAGGTAAGTAAATAATTTATCGTGCATTACCTAAGCTTTTAAGCTGTGGTACATAATTACCATAATATTGGCTACATAAAATAATGTTCATGGATATGAAAAACAAAGTTACTCAATATTCTTGATAGGGTTTTAGGCTAACATACTGTAAGTTTATTGCTGTGCATATTGAGTGTGTACATTTGTATTTGAGAAATATTTAGTGTCTATATTTTGTTTTAGGTTGCAATTCAGGGGCCAGTCAAAATCAAAGAGAAAACAGAGTATCACACCAACAGGTAAACGTTTGATAACCACACTTCTGATCAAAACAAACATATCTTCCTTCTATAACATATACAGGTATCATCTATGCAAGCCAAGTATGTGGAGTTTGTAGCAGTAAATGATAATGCACAAGTAATTGCTATCTTTTAACAGTGCTACATGTAAATATTGATTTATCTATTCCCTAAAGTTTATAGCATTTGGACGGAATGTTACAAACACAGTACAAAGAACTCTGTCAATAGCTAATGGAATGAACAATGTAAGTTAATTACGTTAGAATTGAATTAATGTACAGTAAACTCTCAGTTATCCGAACCCCGTTTATCTGAACTCTCGCTAATCCGAACACCATTTTTGAGGAATTATAATGATATTCATTGGAATTTTTGCTGTGCATTTCTCCTAAAAACACTGCTTTTTAAAGTTCTTCTGATACTGCACCATTAAGAAAGTCTTACTTCAAGCTTAGACTCCAAATTGTGAGATAATTCCAGCGAAATGCTTGTTCTCAAGTCACAAAAGTTACTGTGACTGGTTACTATGACATTGAAACCCTTTACCAGATTTAACGTTACAAAATAACACTGCCCTATTTTTTTTTAATAGCTGAGAGCTTGTTCAAGAGTTACTGGTAATTGAGGTAGTCTGAATGGCTTATGTTACTACAACAGTTACCATTACTCAGGTAAAAGAGTAATTCTGTATTTGCTTGCTATAATTAATGGTCAACTGCTACTAGCTACACTGTTTTGCATTAACTAAGCTAAAATATAAATTATGTAGTAACTATACTGTAGTTTTAAGTTACCTAACTAGGCAGGCTCGTTTGATACTTGTACTGAAGCACACCATTAGTATACAATAATTTACATATGCATATTGGATATTCATTTTGTGCATTAGTAGATTATATTAATAGAGTAATGAAATTAATTGACCCATGTGGAATATACTTTGACATCAGAAAGATGGTAAGGATAGACTTGAGCTCACAACCACTGAAGGGGGGGGGGGAGAAAACGTTGAAGTTTAGAATATTATTCATTCTGCAAGAAACGCACACACATGCTAATTATAGCACTATGATATATACAAACACATAAATGTGGGGTAACCCACAGAACTGTTGCAGGGATATCAGGGGGAGGAGCTGGGTTTGCATGACTGTGCGATGTAATTTTGGTCATACCACACTAGTTTCACAGTTTTGAAACTAAATATTCAGAACTTACTTTAGACACACGTGGTATCACTTTGTGGGTGGATGGCTATAAAATCACCGTAGTCACTCCACCCAGTTTCACTTGGTCTCTGTCTTTCTTTTTATCTGCACCATACCTTATTAGCTAATATCTAATTAACTTTCAATATAACTTCCTTGAAATACTTTGAGGCTAGTTGGGGAAATGATAGGATAGGTTTAGGTTTCCGATAGGAGAGCGCCAGACTACCCATAGACCAATTCTGGTGGCAGTGTGCCCGGCTGGAGCTTGGGATTTACACATAGTCTCCAGCTGCTTAGTAATCTTGCAAGGTCTTGGTTCCATACCCCCCATTATAAAAATATATAATAAATTACATACCATAACCACAATAACAGGATAAAAAATGATGTATGTAGTACTAATTGGCGAGCAAGCGAAGCGAGCGAAACACTATCAGGGGTAACTTAACTGAAAATTGGGGATATTTGTTTATGTTTGGACATACGTATGTCATTTTTGTACTTTGACAGTGGGATTTTGCGTTAGTTTGGTGGCCGATCACGTCCAAGACTTCACTAAACAAAATCCTCTGGTTTATCGACCATTACCTGTATCATCCTCGAAACTGAATCCGTTTTGAATTCTTTTGCGGGTACAATTGAAGCTAAAAACTTACCGGAGTTTAACTAGTGTTCGAGTCAGTTGCAATGGTAAGTTAAAGCGCTATTTGTCATAGTTGTAAGCCCTATGCAACAGTATTTACTTAAAAATTCATTGGCCATTGGTCTAGCAAAGGTAAGTCTTGTGTAGGTATGTTCAGTTTCCTGAAAGTACTGTGCATTAGAGCTCTTAACAACTAAGCAAACTTTCAATAAAATGACTTATCTTGCTTTTGTATTTTGTTGTTGTAATTCAAACAGTTGCGGGAATGGTTACTATTGCATTGTATACCCTTTACCATATACATGTAATTAAAAAACAAGACCTTTAACAGTAGTGTAGTTTAGGCTCGCTCGCCATTTGTGCTCAAGCACATCACTAGTGTATATTTACTTATAAAAAAATTAATTCCTAATGATTTCATAACTAGTAATTTAATGCTTATTTATGGTAATATGAATGAAATGGAATTAAAAGAAACAACAAACTTCTCTTGTTAAAAAATAAGCCAGGTTAGCTCGCTCTAAAGTTATGCCGAGCACAACATTAAGTTTTATTCACTTCATCATTCATTATGAAGATTCACTTGATTTAACTATATTCAAATTTTAAAGCATATTTATTAATTTTTTTTGCAGTTGTACATTAAAGGCTTTAATATCCGGGTAGTGCTTACTATGGTTGTCACTTTCACTGCTGGGAATCCATTACCTGTAGCTTCCAATGCTTCATTTCTTCTAGAGTCCTTTAAAGTTTATGCTAATGATGCCAGTGTTGGTATTGGGAATATCACATGGGACAACGCAATGCTCCTCACGTGTGTACAAAGAAGCACTTAAAAGTTTATAAAACTGTTTAATATCTATTGATTTTCCTGAGTGGCATATCAACATGATGTTTTATGTGTATAATGCAATAAAAAAAATTGGCTGTGTTCTTGTGTCTCTAATGCAACCTCCATGCCAAATTTCTGAGCTGTAGACAAAAAATGATTGAAAAATTGAATTTCTCCTTTTCCTCATTTTTAAAAATCATTTTCTATTTTCTTTGAGTCCGGCAAGAAAAAGATTGGCAGAACTATAAGGACTATAAATACTGCAATCCTGTCATCCCCCATGACCCAACAATCTTCAGTGTTCATTTTTTGTTATTTACAAACAATCCTTATATTAATAGTATACTGTTCCTTGGCACTTTGTAAGACATGTTTACTATACACATGTGGGACAGATGAAGTGGTGAAATATACTTTTCTAGGCTATTTTTGAGTTTTTGTTACCTGGTTAAATTCCAGCCTTTCTGATCCTAATCTTTTTTGAACGTTTTTACAGGGCTTAATATATAAATTGGGTGGCACAGTCATTTTATCAATGAATTTTAACTAGTTTTTTTTTGTAAAAGTGGTATTAAAGTTAGCATTCTATATAATTATGTATAAGGCATCTTCTTGAGTTACTATGAAATTTTATTGCCAATGTCTTTTGTATTTTATTGAAGAGGTTTACAATTAGACGGTAATACTATAGGCCTGGCCTATATTGGAACAATGTGCACCTCAGTTTCAGTAGGACTGTCTCAAGATGGTGGGATGCCATTGAATATGGTCATTGCCACTGCCGTACACGAAATGGGACATAATTTCAACATGCTACATGATGACGGTAACTTCAATTGCAATAATACACCCTAGTAATTAACAGTTTGTATGCTATGCTGCTTTTGTGGTGTCAATGAAATTCCAATAAATGACTTTACTCTTGAAATTGTTTTTTGCTTATGATTTGTACAGATACTATGACATTATTATTAAATCAATAGGAAGAAATTGTAACTGCCCGGACAACATCTGTATAATGGCTGCAACATCAGCTTCAATGAGTCCTGTTCATTTTAGTGACTGCAGTGCCTCAGATCTTAGTATGATATCGGGCCAGCTCTCTTGCTTACACAATGTCCCTACAGTATCCAGGGCTGGACCTCGATGTGGGAATGGAATAGTAGAAGACAACGAGACTTGTGATTGTGGAGAACCAGATGTGTGCACAAATCCATGCTGCGATTCTTCTATATGTAACTTAGTATCTAGAGCAGAATGTGCTCATGGGGTGTGCTGCAATACTAGCACATGCCAGATACTAGCTGGTGGCACAGTATGCCGTGCAGGCACTGGAGAATGTGATATCACAGAATACTGCACTGGATCTTCTAATGAGTGCCCAAAAGATTACTTCAAATTAGATGGCAGTCCATGTGCAACAGACACAGGATATTGCTCTAATGGAACTTGTCCAACACATCGTGCTCAATGCTCGGAAGCTTGGGGTAAGATAAAATTATCCATAAAATTCACATTCAACTTGGTGGCAACTTGTGTGTTCAATACACCTCGGTGGCAACTTCACATTCTAATAGCAAATTTTAAATCAATGTTGCTTTTACATTAACTAGAATAGGAATGAAGTATGTGATAAGCTAATTTGTATATTCACTCAGTTGTATTTTCTGTTTATTAAATCAAACAGATACAACAGAAGGTCTCATTTGCTATCGTTTCAATGTTGATGGTGACTTCTCTGCTAACTGTGGATCCAATTTGACAAATTTCTTGCCATGCTCAGAAAGGTCTGGATTATATAAGTATATACAACATTCAATGAAGCTATTTACATTTTTTTTATGCGAGAAACATTTTATACTTTATTTGAAGTTTTTTATTTGCAAATGCTATAAAGTTTTAGACACATTAAGTTATTACAAAGGATTGTTTGAATGGCAATAAGTAACTGAAGATATTTCTGTTTACTTAAAAGTAATGTACTTGATAAATATTATGAAATATGGACACTTTAGATTCGTAATTATTTTGAATGCACTCACATTCCATTTAATATTAAGCAACAATTATGCACGATCTAAGTGGTGATGATTATTGCCGAATAGGTGAGACACTATCAATGGTAACACATTGAGAATCAGGTAAATTTGTTTATATTATGTCAGTTAGTACTTTAACTCTTGAGTTTTTTGTTCGTGGTGACCCAATCCCTTACTTCACTAAATCGAATCCTTTGTCTCAGCTGAATTTTTGCGGATGCAATTAGCTAGCTTACAAATTTAATTCATTTAGTACTTGAATTAGTAATAGTGTTAAGTTGTCTTAGCTAATACGGCATTTCTCATAGTTTTATATCCTACACAACAGTGCTTATGTGTTGTGTGTTAAGGCTACTGTTTAGTTAAGTATAGCACAAAGATACACATTTAACTGACAATATAAACATGTTAGCTACTTTTACATAGCTTTTTTTTAGTTACTAGGCTCAAAATTAAATGATTTTCTTTTAGTGATGCTACTATGGCATAACAACTTTACCTATAATTGTAATATTAAAAAACTCAGCCAATTTTAAGCAGCTGGTGGAGTGCTTTTTGTCAAAAACTACTGGTCATTAATAGAGTCAGAATGACTTACGTTTTTACTGAAGAAGCTATCACAATTCCAAAAAATTGAGATAGGAAAGTAATTCCATATTTTTAGCAGCTTAAGACTAGGTAAATAAGAGCTAGAACATGAACTTCAGGCAAATAGCTAAGTGTAGATATTTTTTCACATACAGATTACGTATGTAAAAGCAAAAATCAACTTTATCAGATTAATTTAGTTGTTTGAATTATGACTTGCTAACCACTTGTGCTGGAGCACATCATTAGTCACTAGCCATATATATATTATATCACATTGTACATTAATCTGGATTACATGTGTTAGCTTTAATTTCTGTAAGCCTATTCCTATTACAAATTTTTGCAAGCTTTATTGATGTGTGTTGCTATGCCTAATATTATACAGAAATGTATTCTGTGGCCAACTTCAGTGTCAAGGTGGAAATTATAAGCGCTCCTATAATACAGCTGGATTTACAGCTTCTTTTGGAGTTGGTAATGTTACATGCAAGTAAGCAATACTAATAATAAAGTTTGTATGGCAGCAATTAGCCTTTCATGCAATAGTTCAATAAAGTGTGTTTACATTGTTACACTGAGGCATAACTTTTGTAGTAATTCAAATTTATTTGAATAATGTAGCTCATATGGAGTACAACCCTCCTCTGGAATACTAAATCCTGGGCTAGTTAATGATGGTACCAAATGTGATACAAATAAAGTGTGTATTGAACAAGAATGCCAAAATTTGACTACATTAATTAATAATTTAACTTGCCCAGTGGGAAACAATGGACTGATTTGTTCTGGAGTTAATGTAGGGGTAAGTATGGAATTGTATACAACTGTAATATTATATTTGGAAAATAATGTATAGCCACTGACATCAAAAAATATTTTTGTCGTCAAAACGAATTTTCTTTTTTAACATAGTTTTAAATAAATAGAACTGCTGAAGCGAATATTTTATAAGGTTCTATTTGTGGAGTATCACAGGAAAACAAGTGAAGATCATTCAATAATTATAAAGGAGTCAAGTATGATTGGTAGTCATATTGACAAATGCTATTAATTATACACAAGACAATCTGTGCAATGAGTTAGTAATAAGCATACTTCAGTATCTTCTCCTTGTCTCCTCCTATTCGGAGTATATATCATAATAGCATGTAGAGATAGCTGCCAATATTGTTTCTCACTGCTTGATTATAGCCACTGATAATGTTTCTAATAACTATACCTTTAAGTGAATGAATGTATTTCAATCAATCAATTACTATGTAAACTTAAAGTATTTGTGACTGTTAACAACTTTAAATTGTTTCAGTAGAAGCTGCAATACTAATACAATGTTTATACAAGTTTATTAATTCTCACTTTGTACAATAATATATTGAATCATGTGCTTACACATTAGATATGTAATCACCTTGGACTATGTTCTTGCCTACCAGGCTACACTGGGCTAACTTGTGATTCTAGTAAGTTGAATACATTACAAATTGAATATATCTTTTTAAAAATAATAAATCTTGTGAAATCATTCCAAGTCACAGAATAAAATAATTGTTTCATACACAATATATTCAGTACTAAAATATTGTGTCAATTTGCTTTTTCATGTTAGATACAGAATTTAATTCTTTATCAGAATGAAGTTAAATAAGCTGTGAAATAAGCTGGATCATGCCCAACTTATATAGGCATGAGCAATAAGTTGCTGAGCTTCAACTTGTGATTGCATGTAGCACATAATATCTTTGTTTTAGTTTTTATATCAATTGCTAATACATAGTAGTGTTTGTAACCTTGATAATGAGTCGGTATTGAGAAGCGATTCAGATTTTGTGAATGTAATCATGTATAATATGTTCTCAAAATTTAAAAAACAATTTTATATACTTTAAAAGGACTTGATATACCTACAATACCAACTTTTGAAGCTATGAGAACTGATGGAACAATTATCGAACAGTCTTCAACAGTTGGCGTACTAACAAATGTATGTGTACTTCAGATTTTGTCAGCTGTATTAACTATTTGGCTACAATGTAATGTAATAGTTTGCCTCAAATTATAGTAATTATAATATTATTTAAAAATAATGTGAGAGGAAGGGAGGAGTGGGAGGACTTGTAGACAAGTTATGTGTATTACTACTACTATTGGAAAAGGTGCAGAGAGTTTAATTTGGTTGCCACCGGGAATCTAACTCAGGACCGCTTGCTTAATGTGCAAGCAAGAGGTCTTGGGTTCGATTCCCAGTGGCGACCAAATATTTTTAACTCTGCATTGTTTAAAAATTCCTGTGAAAGAGAGAGAATACATCTAATGAGTAAAAAAAGGGTGAGAAAGAAATTATGAAATCATTTAGCTATAGTCAGAGAAGAGCAGATTCAAGAGAACAAAATGAATGAGAATTATGTGAACATCAGAGTTGAAGAATAAAGGGGTTGGGAGAAAAACAAAACAGTTAAAAAAAGTGACCATTCTGGGAGGAAGAAACAAAATAGGATGGAAAATAAAGAGAGGAAGAAGTTTTAAAAGGTATAAAGAACAAATATTAGTTCTATTTGCTAGCTGTTGCTTGTTGGACTGCACACATCAATAAACTTTTATTCTAGTACAACATTTAGACAAAGTTTACTGGTCTTCTTCAGGTACAAAAATAGCAAACAGTGGAGTGGCTGGCTGGATGACTCAATAAATAGGTGAATGGATGAATGACTTGGCTAGGGGTACTAAAACAGGTGTTAATTGACAGCCTACCTAGGAAGAAAGAACAGTGAAAAGAAATTCATAAAATAATAACTTAATAAATTAGAACAAAAGGATTACTAATATAATGATAATAGTAGTAGTAGTAAAACTAATATTAATAATAACTATAATAATAACTATAATAATAATTAATAATAATAACAATAATATAAGGACTATAACTGCTCATGCATAGATGGAACAGGTCAGACACTGCAAGTTCACGTGAATGAACAAAAAAGGTACTGCAGGAACCTAGACACCAGTAAGTCTGCAGGAACTTAAACACCAGTAAGTCTGCAGGAACCTAGACACCTGCAGTAAGTCTGCAGTAGCACAACATTGCCTGGAAGAAAGACACAGGATAGATAGGAATGGAAGCAAAGTGATAGATAAAGAAACAAATTAGCATAAGAGATGGATCAAAGAGGTTACAGGCCCGTAGCCAGAAATTTCAAAGGGGGGGCTCACGGGTATGGCTGCGAATTGGAATACATGGAAGAGAATGTGCCCTTTTGATGGAAACAAATGCATAAATTAATTTCCAACGCTATTTCCTATTGTTTGTTCATTTCAATTTTAGCTTTAGCTACCCACTCATTTTGCTATTTAGCTATCTAATTTATATTAAGCCAAATCAATAAAACCAAAGTATATTTTTAATTGTAAAATATTATCAAACAACAAAAAAAATAGTTATAGTATTGTTAGCTTGACAGCAAACTGACTGATTGCATTCGTCTTGGGTTTTTCTCTAAAAAAGATTTACATACTTCATTAACATCAATGCTAGTTTCATAGTTCATATGTATTAGAGCAAGAGAATCAATCATTCTTCTGTCTGGGTGCATCTCAAGTATGAGTTCAGCCTCTTTAAAGCTGATGCAGATCGCTCACAAGAGCATGAACTCAGCGGAATAGTGGCAAATAATTTCAGGAATGTAAACAAAATTTAGAAAACCATGCTCACTGCATCATGTAGTGTATGGGGTCTATTTTGTGATGGGATCAAGAGCCACTTGTGTTTCCATCGATAAAACTCCTCATCCACAATACCTGCATTAGGCAAATCTTCTGAATAAAATTCAACGGCATCTTTTATATCAGAAGGAGAAGATGACTTAGTTATAAATGTAGGTAATAAACCTTGCAAGGAAATAGCTGGCTTTGCATGCCTGTCAAATCGACAGCTAAGATCGCTGATCAGCTGATCTAAAAAAGGAATAGTTATAGTGGTCTTGTAATACTCTTCTGGAGAATCACTCTGCTGATTCATGCGATGTTGCTGTCTTTGGCAAATACTTGGACTGTAACAGACACATCAGACCTTGCAGCTAATCGACAACTATGCTGAAAATGCGTTCAGAATAATTTTGTATGTCACTCCTCAAATCCTTCAGTTCCCTAAAACAATTTTGTACTAGTGCTATACCTGTCACAATGTCCTGTTTTTTCCCTTGAAGTTTAACCACAGCCTCTTTCATGTACACTAATAGTGTACGTTGCAGGGTAACCAGAGAAAATATGAACTGAAAAGGTTCCAAAATCTTTAGATACGCCAAAGCATTCTTTTTATCTTCTGCTGACCATCCATCATTGTAAAACTGTAACTGAGTATCCCCATAGAGAATAACTTCACACGTCTTTACCAAAAATGGATGACAGAGTGTAAACCTCTCCCAACCTTCAATATTTTCTACCCAGCGGGTAATGCGTACATTCAAACAATGGTGTGCGAGAAGTTCCATTATTGTGCTTATTACCAGTAATATTAACAACCGCTTTCAAAAGAGCATCCCGTTTAGGAGAATTTTTTATCCAGAGTGTAATACTTTTAATCTGATCAATGCAGTTTCTGATAGGAGGCAAAGTACAAGAACTCAAAATAGCTAAATTAAAGAAATGCCCAGCACAATGAGTATAAATTGCTTTAGGCTGCTTCTCTCGTATCCTTTTCTGTACACCTGACTTCTCCCCACTCATCGTTGAAGCCCCATCATATCCCTGACCTCTCAGGTTGTTTAAAGACAGTCCAAGTTCTTCCAAACAACCAGTAATGTCAATGGCATGTACTCTTTCTAACTTTATGAAAGTAACAAAATCTTCACAAATATCATTATTGGCATCAACATAACGCAAATATATAGCCAAATGTTCAATATTATGGCTGGAAACTTCATCAGCTAAAACTGAAATTTTTTTAGCTACCTTTACTTTTTCAACAATACCAGCACGAAGCATATCATAGCCAATGATGTTCATCTGTCTCAGCATAGCTTTTTAGCAATGCTAAAAAATTTCCCGGATTTTTTTGGTGAGCTAATCTTTTCAACATCACCACGGAAAGGTATACCCTGCTTAGCTAAGTAAATGACACCACGAACTATTTGTTGAAGAATATGTGTATTCTCAGTCATCTGGCTTTGAACTATTGAATTTGTAGCAACATCAATTCTTTGCTTGGGATTTAGTACTGTACTTCTCAATGTGTCAGCTGCTAGTACAGAATCCAAATGGTATTTCAGTTGTGAATGGTTAGATACAGTGCTATTGAGCTTTTCCCTGAAAGGTTTATTCACAAGAAAGCCTGTAAGAATAATAGAATTGCATCACTAGAAAGATTTTTTACAACTTCAGAGAGACAGTGTTCCTCTGCACTGTTAGTGGTCACTATTGGATTACACGTTAATTCCTCATTCTCAGGTAGAACAGTTTGTATATCAGCAGGTTTGGTTTCTAGAATCAAAAGCACACCACATTATTGCCAGCTATATTTTCCTATAATATATTTTACCAATGTTGGTGGCTGGTTTCTTGAAAAAAAAAATAGAATGTACTTTGAGTCCCTCTTTCTCTTCATCTTAACCTTACAAGAAGTTTAAGCTGACAGCAGTTCCAGCTGCTTTTAATTTTCAGTGTAAGCTGCCCAAGTGGTATTGTGGTAAGTGTGACAATTAACACTTATCAAACATGTATGTGTCAATTGACTTACTATACTGAAAGGATGATGTTTATAGAATTAATGCATTCAGATTGTATGAAACCAACTAATGTATAAAAATATGCATTAATAATATTGACTAAGCATGCATCATATTTCAAAAGGGGGGCTCACGTGAGCCCCCGTGAGCCCCCCCTGCCTACGGGCCTGGGTTATTCATATCAAGAGAATTCCAAACTTCAACCTGGATGAAGGACTTGCCATCAGTCATGTGTGAACTGTGGTAAAAACCGAGTCGGAAAATTTCCTTTGACGCAGCTCGAGAGACTAGTAGTTTGCTGCCACCAGGAGTCTACAGTTTTCCCAAGTTTCATATCAGGAAGACTGTGGTGTGACCACCCCACAGCAACATACATACTACACATGTATTCTAACAATATCCTATTCATGCACACATTTTCACTTAACATACAAACACACATACACAACATATTATCATTGGCTGATACACTCTCAACATTACCATACAAGGAACTCGTCATTTATGCAAGCATGCCCAGACTCACTATATGTATACAGTTTCTCCAGTCTCAGCAGTTTCTTGAAATAAAGCTTTGTACAATTCCACCTAAAGCTCCAACTGTCAACGGGCACCTTGAGGTTACTGAGATAGCTAGTCTCAGAGTTGGTGATTTACAAGCCTAACCTTAGCTGCAGAATTGGTGAGGTTAGCCTGCTGAGTACTCAGGTGGCAGCGTACTGTGTGAATAGTGTCTCTCTACCACTGGGACAGCAGTTAGTTGTCTCACCACATCTGGTGACAGCGGTGCTCCTTAGTTGAAGCGATTCCTTCGGAGTCAAGAGATGATTCTACGCCTATTTATAGTTGCTCCGCTACTTCGATAAATTCATTACACTGAAATTATTCCCTTTGTTTAAGCATTTTTCGAACTAAATTTTTCGATTCAACCTATCTATTATATTTTCTTTGACTTATTATGTCTGATTCAGATACTCCAGCTGGCCATCATCTGCTATACTTTTGTCTTTATTTGTATCACAGAATGAGCTGCGTGAATGGGGAGAAGGCTCTCAAATGACGGGGGGATTTGGTGGAATCCCTTAGCCAAATCAAGTTTAGTGAGAAACTTTGCAGGACCTAGACGGGCAATAACTTCCTCACAAGTGGGCATATAGAATGGTTCTGCTACTGATTTTTCATTTAATTTTCTGAAATCTACCACAATCTTTATGCTAAAACCCCTAATGTAATTGCCACTCTAAAATCGTATTGGACAACACCAAGTGATTCACCTGTGAAAATTACTGATTACCTTGAGAACCTCCAGCACAATATTAACACAACTTTGGAGGACTTGAAATCTGATATAGCTGATAAAGCATGTTTAGAACGTAGTAAACTTGACAAATCTAATCTTAGATCCTTTTCTGTGGGAGACTTGGTTTTAAAGAAGGTGCCAGGATTAGCCTCGGCACTAGACACTAGTTGGGAAGGGCCCTACGAAGTGACTAAGAAAATGTCTGATCTCAACTATGCTATTGCGCCCCAAGGGAAGAAGAGCAAGTCTAAAATATACCATATTAACCAATTAAAAAAATTTGTGCATTTCCTTCCCATGTCACCGTGTGCTCACAGTAGTTGAGCCTGAATAGGTGATGCACCAATAATATCTGCTGTTCCAGATCATTTTAAAGGACATGAGTTGACCAGCTCCCAGAAAGTTGAATTGGACCAATGTCTCAGTTTGCATAAGGATATATTTTCAGACTGCCTGGGTAACACACAGCTGGCCCAACATTCCATTACTATTACGGATCAGACATTTTCTTAGTTACTTCGTAGGGCCCTTCCCAACTAGTGTCTAGCGCCCAGGCTAATCCTGGCACCTTCTTTAAAACCAAGTCTCCCACAGAAAAGGATCTAAGATTAGATTTGTCAAGTTTACTACGTTCTAAACAACAGATACAACAATGTTAGGAACACAGTAAGTGGATTAGTTAAAAATACAACAACTTAACATTCACGATGAAGAGAGAATAATTCTATAGCAAGTCACGTCAACTGAATTCGAAAGAAATTGTCATCGATGGAACAGGTCCGTCTCAGCACGACACACCGCTGCCGCCAACTGTGGAGGGGTACAAGGGCCGAGATGGACAGGTAGATGTACGCTGCCACCAGGTTCCTTGGCTGCTACCTTGTAAGAAGTATTTCTTCTGGGACCGATAAAGCCGAACAAGAGACAGGAAGGATGAGGACCAACTACTGAAGTGGATAAGACTTGTAGTAGTGCCAGCTGGAGGATAACTCTAGCTAAGCTATCACACCTTAGATGATAAGTCTAAGTTAGGAATAGGCTTTCAAACACCTGGCAGCACTTAGTATGCACTAAGGTAAGGAATGATCATACAGAAAGGGTTCTGCCATAATGTAGAAAACAGAACAGGAAAAGGTGTGGTGATATAGCATGAATGTGATTTAGTTAACTATTGTAAAGAGGGAAGAGGGTAATTGATTAAACGAAATGTTCAGAGTGTAATGAGAATTGTAATGAGTGTGAGATACATGTAGGGTCTGAATAGTGGGTGGGTAATGGATATGTTAAGGGAATTTAATCAGTGAAAGTTAGAGGTTACTCATAAGTTTAATAAATGTGGCAGCAGTATTGCCACAGGAGGTGTTACTAGGAATAGTAATCTCCCCTGAGTGAAGGAAGTCGAAGAAGCATGTGAGGAAAGCAGCCAATAGCATTATATTGTTAAAGTCTGTGGGTTGTTGGGATAGCACATTGTGAATTGTGAGCAGAATTTTTGGGGTAACTGGCAGACGTGGCTTCTGTGTGGAACCTAGGATGCCCCCTCATTAAGCTGGCGGCGGCAGGATGAGCATTCATTAGAATAGCAGCTAAAATGATTTAAAAAAAAAAAAAAAAAAAAAAAAAAATAATAATAAAATTAATAGGTTGTCTTGTCGCCTTTTGACACTCCACTGCATGTGCTACACTTTACCTGACTACCTACTGCCTCTAGCCTAGTTCGGTATCACACCCCACCACTTCATACATACTCTTTGCACTTACAGAACCTATTATTAGTAGCTCGCCCTATTGCATCTATACCTATTACTAGTGGATGGACATAAATGCACTCTTTGCAGCTCACCCTATTGCACATTTGCTTTTACCTAGCAGCTCACCTTATTGCAGCTCGTCCTATTGCACATGCGCTATGGCCTAGCAGCCCACCCTATTGCACGTGTGCTATTGCCTAGCAGCTCACCCTATTGTACATGTGCTATTACCTAGCAGCGTACCTACCCTATAGCACGTGTGCTATTGCTAGCAGCTCACCCTATTGTATGTGTGCTATTGCCTAGCAGCTCACCCTATTGCACACTCGATCTTATATAAGCAGTTCAACCTACTGCACATGCGCCATTGCTTAGCAGCTCACCTTAATGCACATACACTCCTGCTTAGCAGCTCACCCTATTTCACTTGCAATGCTCTCGCCCTATTCTTACTTAGAGCGGCTATCAATTTTGCACTTAGGTTGTTTCTTATAAGCTCATCCTATTTCACCTATGCAGGCAGCTCACCTTGTGGCACATGCACTTGCCATTAGGATGTGCACGCCAACAGACTGCCTCCCCCATAGTTGCCAACTGTCCCGAAAGCTCCGGGACAGTCCCGGATTTATCACCTAGTCACTGTCCCACAACGGAATTGTACTCTTTCTATTGTTTGTCCCGGAAATGATAAACTTTGTATCTGTTTACTATGCATGATCTGCCAAACTACCGAATGCTTCCACTGTTCTAAAATTTGGAGTGTTTACTTGATTCTAGAATTGTTTTTATTTTTTTTTGTTTTTTTTATGAATAGCTATATCGATTCAATCTGAAGAAAGTGACCGCACAGACTTCGGCGACCACTTAGCTATACCCATATTTTTATGGGCTGCAGAAAATCACATTAATATAATCATTCTATCACGCATAGCTTCTTCATAATTTTTGAGATTTTGGGTGTGGTCTAGGGTGTGGTCTGGGGTACTTAGCAGCCCACCCAACGTCGTTTTTCTAGCTGCTAAATCTTATTTCTCTATAGTACTCCTAGGCAGACAGCGGGTTCAAACACTGCTTGTCGTCTATGTGTTATAGGTTATGTCCCCTCTTTGGGCACCTCCCTCCCCAGTAGCCTTACCTCGCTACTTGGCATTCCGGCACACACCATGGCCGATGATACCCCCACCGTTCCCCTACCCTGTTCATTCCTGGCAACTCCAGAGGTGCCATGCCCCACTCTACCCACACTCCCATCATTTCCTGCTCCCACTGCTACCAAAGCCAAGCTCAACATTCCTGGATGCCCACCCATCCCAACAAAGATGCTCCAGAGAATCTTGGCGCGGGAATACATTGATTTGGGCAGCCTTCTTCCAGAGCAGCTCCGCACTGCAGAGGCTACTGCTCAGAGCAGCAATGTCAGTGGTTATCTTGCCTGAGTCTTCATACGAGGTGCACAAGAGGAAACGAAGACAGATTCCGTACATTGCAACTTGGGTGCAGGTATACAGCACTTATGTGCTCATTCTTATCCCCAAGTATCCCGACCAGTTCACTGAGTTGATTGCTTATCAACTCATGATCGTGCAGCATAGTTGCAAATTCGAATACCCGTCTTGGCTGCACTATGACACCGACTTCCGGCAATGGGCAGCAGATAATATCCATACTACTTGGTCGCAAATCCATCCACAGCTCTATGCATTTGCCTTCACTGCTCACAGTGTCGGAAGTGCTTGGTGCCCGATATGCCACTCAGATGGAGGGTCACACACGTTTGACTGCCCCAAGTTTCAACTTGGTACAATGTCGGCCCCCACAATTAAGAACCGCTCCATTGCCCCTCCTTGTTCTGCAGCTCGCCTGTCCACTGCATTTCGAGTAATAAACTCGGAATATTGACAATACAAAACTCAATGAGAAAGTGATACACGTGACGACTGCAATATGACAAGACTCACAATTCAAAGTTCAGTGTTTGGTAAAGGGTCGATGTCCATTCGAGCTCCACCACATTGCTCCCCCTCCAGCGATATACTAGAGAGCGAAGAAATCAGATAGATGAACTGGCCAGTGCACGCGATGATAAGAACGTGTACTGTGAGTAAGTTGTGGCATCTCTGTACTGGGCAGTGGTTGATTTGAAGTGAGTGGGAGAGATGGAGGAGCAGAAGAGTTTGGCGTATGTGACTGAGGAACTTCCCTGAAAGCTGGCTTTAGTCTGTCGACGGAGACGGTATCTCGACGTCCATTAATGTCCACTGTATAATATTTAGCAGATCGATCCAGGACCTGGAATGGACTGTCATATGGAGGTTGGAGTGGCTTGCAGACAGCATCACGACAAATGAAAACATGAGAAGAGTTTTGAAGAGTGCTGGTAGTACTGTCGACAGGGTGTGCAGCAGCACGAGGAGGAGTTGCTGTAAGACGCTGCATCCTGTTCCCGAGTGCTGTCACATAGGTGGTTGGATCCGGGATAAAGTCCTCTGAGTGCAGTGAGAAGAATGCGCCTGGTAGACGTAACGTTGTGCCATACACTAGCTCAGCGGCGCTGCACCCTATGTCTTCTTTCAAGGCTGACCGAACCCCAAGAAGGATGAGAGGGACAACATCTGACCAATGTTCCTGGTTGGGATGACCTTTGAGTGCTTCTTTCAGCTGTCGGTGGAAACGTTCCACTAGGCCGTTGGCACAAGGATGATATGCCGTGGTGCGCATGTGATTGGTCCCCAAGAGACGTGTGAATGCTTGCCATAAGTGAGACTCAAACTGACCACCCCGATCTGTCGTGACTGTGCTTGGCGTGCCGAAACGAGATATCCATGACGTGATGAATGCTTGCGCCACTGTCTCGGCTGTGCAATCTGCGATTGGGGTTGCTTCAGGCCAACGAGTAAAACGATCTACACATGTGAGGAGGTATGTACATCCGCGAGACGAGGGCAGGGGTCCGACGAGGTCTATGTGTACATGGTCAAACCGTGCATCTGGCATAGAGAATGTGCCTGGTGAAGATCGAGTGTGCCGATGAACTTTGGCTTTCTGGCACTGCACATAGGAGCGAGCCCAACGCCTGACGTCGCTGTTGATACCTGGCCAGACAAAATGTCGGGTTACTAGGCGTTGTGTTTCTCTTATCCCCGGGTAAGATTGACAGTGCAGACAATCGAACACGTGGCGGTGGAAGCTTTCCGGCACCACTGGTCGTGGAATCCCAGTTGAAACATCACAGAGTAGAGAGACACCATCGGACATCGCTATCGGAACTTGCTGGAGATGAAGTGAAGAGTCTGCTTGCAATGTGGATAGAGTAGGATCCTCGAGCTGAGCGGCAGCCATGGCCTGGAAATCTATGATCGTTGTGGTATTTCCAGTGTGAAGAGCATTCACAGGTAAACGAGACAAGGCATCTGCTACTGCGTTGTCAGAGCCAGGGACATGGCGAATGTCTGACGTGAACTGACTGATGTAGTCGAGGTGTCTAGACTGTTGAGGAGAATAGCGATCCGGTTTGCTGGACATTGCAAAGGTGAGTATGAAGAACTGTCGACCTTCCACAAAGTGTCTGAAATGTTTGACTGCTAGGTACACAGCAAGAAGTTCTCTATCAAACGCACTATAACGTGTCTCGGCTGGCTTGAGACTCTTAGAGAAGAATGCAAGTGGCTGCCATTGTCCGTGGATAAATTGCTGGAGGACTGCGCCTACTGCCGAGTCTGAGGTATCCGTCATAATGCAGGTTGGTGCTCCCAATTGCGGATGAGATAGCAGCATGGCGTTGGCTAGAGCCGTCTTTACAGCAGTAAAGGCTGTCGTAGCATCTTCACTCCATACCAAAACTTTAGGAGAAGCTCTAGAAAGAACACGGTTGAGCGGATGCAGCAGGTTGGCTGCATTGGGAATAAATCGTCGGTAAAAATTTACTAAACCAAGGAACTCTCGTAACTTGCGCTTGGATGTTGGCCGAGGAAATTCACGAACAGCTTGGATTTTATTCTCCAGTGGACGAATACCTGTGGAATCCACGTGGTAACCCAAGAAGTCGAGTGACGGAACTCCAAACACGCTCTTGTGAATGTTGATAAGAATGCCATGATCGTCTAGACGTTGCAGCACACAGCGGAGGTGTTCCATATGTTCCTCTCGAGAAGAACTGGCGATCAAGAGGTCGTCTATGTATGGATAGCAGAAGGGCAAGCCGTGCAGCACCTGGTCGATGAACCTTTGGAATGTTTGTGCCGTGTTCCGCAATCTAAAGGGCATGCGTAAAAATTCAAAAGACCAAAAGGTGTGGTAACAGCGGTTTTAGGTACATCCTCAGGAGCCACCGGAATTTGGTGGTATGCTCGGACTAAGTCTATGTGAGTGAAGATGACTGTTCCTTGTAGATTGGCAGTGAAGTTATGTAAGTGAGGTATCGGGTATCGGTCAGGCACGGGAAGTTTATTGAGTGCACGATAGTCTCCACATGGGCGCCAATCTCCTGGCGTGCGCTTCGGCTCCATGTGGAGTGGAGATGACCAACTACTGGAAGAAGGCTGGATGATGCCTAACTGCAGCATGTGGTTGAACTCCTGCTTAGCCACCTGTAAGCGCTCTGGAGCCAGCCGTCTCGTACGTCCAAAGACAGCAGGGCCAGTCGTGTCGATGTGATGAGTCACAGTGTGCTTGATCGGGCGATCAGTGGAGCATGGCTGCGTGACTGACGGGAATTCGGACAAAAGTTTGAGAAATGGGTTGGTGTTGTTCTGTGGAGTAACAGTGAAACCGGAGAATAAGTGATCTCGACAAGTAACTCCTTGAACTCGTAACTGTGTAGTAGAATCGGAGAGTATGCAATGGCGCATGTCAACCAGTAGACCAAAGTGGTAGAGGAAATCGGCACCAAGCACTGGTTGAGGTACGTCGGCGATGACAAAAACCCATCTAAACGCTCGGCATAAACCTAAGTCAAGAGTGAGTGAACGCAACCCAAAAGTTGGTATGTTTGAACCGTTGATGGCTTGAAGGCGTAGTTTTCCTGGTCCGGCAGAACGTTCAGCAGAGGACGGAGGGATGATGCTTACTTGTGCTCATGTATTAACCAGAAAACGGAGAGCTGTAGATTTGTCGTAAACGTATAATAGGCAACTTTTCGGGGATGGGCCGGTGACACTGGTCGCCGCTAGCGATCGGCCTGGAAGTTTAACTTCCGCGAACAGGGTGATCGGCATCTTTTTGCTTGGCTGCCAAACTTGCGATGATACCAACACAGGGTTTCCTGATCATCAGGTGAGTCAGATGTTTCAGCTGAGTCGGCAGGGGGTGTAGAGGGGCGACGCGAAGGACGGTTGGACGAGCGAGAAGAAGATCTGGTGCGAGACAGGTTGTGAACCAGCTTGCTCAAGCGTGAAACTTGTTCACGAAGCTGATCCACTTCTGTAGCTAAGGGGGGTGGCGTGGAGACACTTGCAATGGCGGTTGGAGGGGCGGCAACCTCCATTACTTTGTCAGCGAGAACAGCCTGTTGCTCTAAACCAGTACCATCTGGCGTGGATGCCAGAACCATCCTCACATTTGGTGGGAGGCGTTGTAAAAACAGCTCTCTGAGGAAAGAATCATCAGTCCAGCCAGGGCGATCACCAAGAAGCTGCCTCATGTGACGTAGTAACTGAGTAGGCTTCCTGTCACCTAGCTTCTCAGCAGTGAAGAGCATCTGAAGCTTTCATGGCTCAGAAGCGGTGGTGCGCTTCGTTAGTTGAGCCTTGAGAGTCTTGTAAGGGTCGACTGCAGGGGGTTTGATCAGTAAATCTCTCACCTCGGCGGCAAACTCGGGGGCTAAGGAGGACGCTATGTAGTTGAACTTCGACCGTTCGGAAGTTATACGGCGGCAAGCAAACTGGGCTTCGACTTGAGCGAACCATAACTCTGGGTCCGCGGGCCAGAATGGCAGTAGCTTCAACGCCACGGAAACAGCTGCGATGCCGGTGGCGGAGCCGCCACCGGATGTTGGAACGGGGTCGTCATGGGATGAAGTTCTGGCAGGACTAGGCGGGTATTTTCTAGTACTCTCTCGAACCGGGCTGCTTCCTCCAGACATGGCTCGTCGGGGTCACCAATATCGCGTGGTTTTAGCGATTCAATTTATAGATTTACAAATACCTAATAAACTCGGAATATTGACAATACTGAACTCAGTGAGAAAGTGATACACGTGACGACTGCAATATGACAAGACTCACATTTCAAAGTTCAGTGTTTGGTAAAGGGTCGATGTCTATTCGAGCTCCACCACAGGCCCACCTCTCCCTCTAAGCGGTCCCACCCTCTTATGGGTGACTACTGCATCCTCTTCAACAAGCACCAGGGCAAATGTCCATATGGAGACAACTGTCGGTATATCCATAAGTGCTCAAACTGCCTTCAGCCGGGTCATCCAGTTGGTTTATGCCCAGCCAGAATGCCAAGGACCAGCAACTAACTCCTCTGACATGTTATTCCTTCATACTTTATTCGACTAAATCAGCGCCACCCATGTTATTTTTTCATCTATTGTTTACTCAGAATGCTTATCAATTTGATTATTAAAAAAAAAATTGAAAATTTCCAACATGTATACAGCAGACATCCTCGCCCTAAATTCATGTAAATCCAAGCCCGCCTCACCTCCCAGGTTACATGTTGACAATCATTACCCCATTGAGGTGGAGTACTTGGGCCCTGTGTCTGGCTGCTCATCCCGACAGGCAATTTGTTTAATACATTCTGAATGGGATTGCGCAAGGCTTCCGTGTAGGCTTCTCATACAACTCTCACCATTGTGTTTCGGCCACTTTTAATCACCCATCAGCCAATGATCACCCTGAGGTAATAAGCCGCTGCCTCCAGACTGAGGTGGAGAAAGGCCGTCTAATTGGAGTCCCGCACAGTTCCCGTACATCCAGACAAGTAGTTTAGGAGCAGTCCCCCCCCCCAAAAAAGTGAAAACAAATGGAGACTTATTCTGGACCTCTCCCACCCTAAAGGGTCAAGTGTTAACGACAGTATTGCACGTGATATCTGCTCCCTTTCTTATATGTCGATCAACGAGGTGGTTAATCAGATTCTCAACTTGGGTAGAAGAACGGAGTGCCATCAAAATTTAAGTATACTGATGGGCTTGTGTGACCAACTTAATATGCCTCTAGCCCTGGAAAAGCTAGATGGTCCCACCCCTTGCTTGGTTTTCCTTGGTATCCTCATTGACCCCAGTAAACTGGAATTACGCCTCCCACCTGAGAAGCTACAACGCTTGTTAGGCATGCTGTCCCACTGGAAGGCGTACAAGCACTGCTGCAAGAGAGATCTTGAATCTCTAATTGGCTACCTGCAGGATGCCAGCAAGGTAATACATGCTGGGCGCACTTTTACTAGGCGGCTGATTGACCTCCTAAAAGCCAACCACCATCGTGCTAACACCAGCCACATTCGTCTAAATGTGCAAGCTCGATCTGACATCATGTGGTGGCACGCATTCATACATTAATGGAATGGTCTTTCCATGACGACCAACTCTAGAAAACAAGACTCGGACATTTACATTCACTCTGACACATCTGGCTCATGGGGATGCGGTGCTTCTTGGGGCAGGTACTGGTTTCAGTTTCAATGGTCCCAACTATCGATTTCTTTCTCCATTACAGTAAAAGAACTACTACCTATAGTAATTGCCCAGCAATCTGGGGTCACATGTGGGTGGGAAAAGCAGTACATTGCCTCTGTGATAATGAAGTGGTAGTTCACATTATTAACTCTGGCACGAGCAAAGACCCCTTAGTGATGAAGGTGATGCGCTGCCTACACTTTATCTCGGCAAAATTTAATCTGCTCCTTTCTGCTTCTCACTTAGCGGGCATAAATAACACCCTAGCTGACGCACTTTCCCGTAACAATCTACCATTGTTTTTCCACTGCTGTCCACAGGCCGACCCTCATCCCTCCCAACTACCCCAATCACTGCTGGAGCTACTAGTTCATTCCAATCTGG
>WLWD01004517.1_pt1 | contig 55830 bp, 20 predicted proteins | sample 6712731 | NCBI WGS metagenome assembly WLWD01 (sample SAMN12718690, study PRJNA576275) | sponge metagenome | isolation source: marine sponge | host: Mycale hentscheli | place: New Zealand: South Island, Marlborough, Capsize Point | collected 2014-11-01 | reverse complement strand
CCCCCCAAACTCATTTCTTTACACAAACTTTTATAATAAAATAATATACCAATTACAGTCTAATGCGCCTATTAAAAATGTCCAGAATTTCATTAAAATTAACTTCACTTAAGTCTGGGCCTTCAATGGCAATTCTCGTAAGGTGAGTCAAGACAAGCGATTCCTTATCCTGGTCTTTATCATCTTCATGTAACTAAACGATCTTTCGACGGTTGCTGTTCCAACTGGAAGTGCTAGTAAAATTTTGGCCAGATTATAAACTTCTGGGAAAATTTCACTGAAAATTCTCCCCCCCCCCCCAAACTGAAAATCCTGTATGAAACCCTGGTATATATGAAACATGTATGTATTCAAGAGATGTATGTTATTAATGTATGTGTAGTGCTTCACCATATGCCAAAGAATGTAGTCTTGCTTGCTGTCAGCCACCTAATGGAGTAAGTTTAGCGATATTGTCTATTTTTATTTTTTATTTTATTTTTTTATTATAATAATTATTATTATTTTTGTTATTGTTGTTGTTGTTTATTGTTAGGATTTTGTTCAAGATGCTCGTGATTATCTTGCCCAAGAAATTTTAGATAAGGTCATGTATATCAATTCAGAATACAAGAGTCTTGGTCAGGTAAGTGTTAGATATGTTTGGCACATTCACGTGGGATACTTTGGTCAGAAATTTGTAGTCCTTTTTGCTATCAATGACTGTTTTACATGTGAATGCCAAAATAGCAGTTTTTATCACTTTATTACATTAAGGTTAGTAATAAAAGGGTCATCCAAACTATTAAAGACAAACATGTGTGAAATGTCACACGTTATATATATATACATTATATTAATTTTTTTTCCAAATGTCTTATAAATGTGGGAGTATTGATTACTGTGATATTTTTGTTTGCTTGCCAATTCTTTTTGAAAACAGTTCTTTCACTTTCTTTAAGCGCCACACCTGTCTAGTTTCAATGTTTACTGAGTAAGAGCAACTTGCATTGTGTCACGTAATGACATGGTGGACTTAAAGTCTACTTGCTGATGAGTGAGAGAGGCTATTGGTGACATCTAACAGAGAAGTGTACAAGTCGAGATATTAGTCCATATCATTGTCAAAAAAAATTACTAAGCTCAAAAAGGACTATGTAAATGCATACTTCAATCTAGTTTGTTTAACTGAATCTTTGAAAAAAGAGAAGTTTTGTTGGTCTGTTGAGAGTGAGACTGCAGCATAACAGTACCCCTTAACAGTATAAATACAGAATTGGAGTGTTTGTTTGCCGGGTGATTGTCGTAGCTCAGTGGCAGAGCGCTTGTGCGCTATACAAGCGGTCCTGGGTTCGATTCCCGGTGGCGACCAAATATTTTTAATTCTGTATTGTTTTAAAAGCCTGTGAAAGAGAGAGAATGCATCTAATGAGTAAATAAAGGCTGAGAAAGAAATTGTGAAGTGATACTTTAGTTGTTGTTTGTTTGCTTTGTTGTTGTTTGTTTTTGTAGTTTTGTTGTTGTTTGTTTTGTTTTTCAGATGAAGGCATGTAATGAGTTGTATAAAGTACTATTACTTTTTAGAGGGAGTAACAATTATTAATAGTTACATACGTCCGGATTTAACTATCTTGGAATGTGATGTGCTTCTGATAAAAATCAAGCTTATATTATCCTTAATTCTCACTGCATACGTTCCTGCAGTGCTTTATGAGATTGTGAGGCAATATTGAGTGTTTCCCACTAGATTTGTCAGTAAGTAGTCTTGTAACAACAACATGTGACTGGACGAATTAGCCCATCCTTATACCCTTATCACTTATCATTCCACTAGAAAGGGCCAATATGCGTGTTTTCGTTTACTCCAATGATTTGAATTGCCTTAACAAGTATGATGCACAAACTTTGAAAGCTTGCACCATTTTTGTTTAATTGGTGTGTTGCCATTTGTAACGTATCGCTGACGAAAAGATTTGTCCCTGTCTGTTTTGCAAGCCACTTATATTCCAAAGAGGAAGTTGAGTCACTAAAATGTTATTATCAAAAATAGCATATGAACTTTCTTCAAACTTTCAATTTCCTCAACAATGCAGACAATTTGTCTCCTGGGCTAAACTCTGAGCCGTCTGCTGACATATTCAGTGGTATTTATGCAAGTCAAACATTGCTGGACTCTAGTCTGAGGTGTTTGATGATGAAATGACTGGATTTGGGTTCTGTTCATTAGACCCAGAAACTTGGTATCCAGTTCAGCTTGCCAAACATTTTACAACGTCAAAATTTTTAACTATAATAATAGGACCATTTTCTAAGATCTAGCAGCCAATATGTGTTTAATTAAAACTTAACCTGCCGGTTCAACTTCTTGCCGAAGTCCTCCTGGGGTCAAAGAGGTCAAACTATTTGTGGTGGTGATATAATAAACACAGTATAAATAGCAAGATAACTGGTGGGTACGCTTACTGTTTAATATATCCTGAAGGATGATTTGCATGCAGTATAGACAGCCAGCATCCAGAATCTCTCAACTTATGTCTCTGTTAAACTTGTTACTTTCTAATGCATCTGATTGTGTAGAGCTTCCTTGTTAACTCCCAATTCTTAGTGGATGCTGGCTGTCTATGCTATATGCAAATCATCCTTCGGCTATATTAAACAGTAAGCGTGACCTCCAGTTATCTTGCTGTTTATACCGTGTTTATTGTATTACCACGGAGAGTTCGGCTTTGGCCCCAGAGGAGGACTTCGGCAAGAAGTTGAAACGCTGGGTTAAGTTTTAATGAAACATACGCATATTGGCAGTTGGAACTGAGAATGACTGAATTGTGGGTGCGTGTATAATTTATCTGCTCTGTTTACTGCAGAAAGTTTGCAATGACTGGCAAGTCTTTAGACAGATTATCGATTGACTTCTATACAGGTTACACTTTATTGCTTAATTGTACAAGAATTTACTGTCTGTCTCACTGAACTGTTAAATTGAGCTAAATATTTACTGATAATTTTTTCCTGATTTCCAATATAAGCTATCAAGCGTCTACAATGATTTTAATCTGGATATGTATTTTAGAAATTTGCTTGTTTCAGAAATTTGTTTGTTTGATATTAATGACTAAATATTTCCTTGATCTCTCCCCTCTTCATAAAACTTGCCATTGTTTTAAGTTGTTCAAAAAGTTTTAACCTTGTGAAGTTGTATGGGGTAAAGGTGTATAGTATGGTTCTAATGCCTTAATTAAAACGTAATTAGTAAATCACCTATCAAACTTTGTTCTATGTATATTGCTATGGTCACAATTGTTGTTACCATGGAAAGTTATGCTGATTGAAAGTAGCTCGTCAACTGTGTTCTTTTCTGAAGGGAAAGGGGATGTTTTGAACAATAGAAGTGGTATTATCTTTATTTAAAAGATCTGTAGTCAAAACATGCATCTTTTTAGCATCATTTTTAGAGAGGATGAAGTTATATTCGCTTTTATTAATTTCTGACATGTTTTATGTCTTGAGTTAATTCAGAGTCTCCCAGTGGCATTTCTACTATGTTAATCTTGTCACAAAGAGCATTGATACTAGAATGTTGTGTGAATGTATGCCAAGAGTGTGGGGTTACATTGGAGTGCAGGCTTTTGTGATGTAATTTAGGGAGTGTAAACTTTTGTGTGTCTTGTTAAGTCACCCTTTGACTAGCCATAGTCAACTGTGTTCTTCTCTTAAGGGGAAGGGAATGTTTCAGACAATAGAATTGATATAATCTTTCTTTTAAATGTCTGTAGTCAAAACATACAGCTTTTTTTATTTTTTTATTTTTTTTATTTTTTTTATGTGGTTCAAGGTGCATCAGATATTTTATTTTAGAATGAGAAAAATGGCAATGGAAGTGCTAATGTCATTATAGAAATCTCTTCTAATACTTCAAAGCAGCTATTAAGAATATTGTTGACTCATTATTTTGAGTGCTAATGACTTTTGAAACCGAACGAGCCATTTGCTTAAAAACACAGCAGTGTGAATGTCTACTACATTTTATGAGCATGACCCATGAAATTAATCTTTCGCTGTTTCCTTTAATTGTATATAAATGCAGGAGTTTGTGACTATACAAGATTCTCCTGATGAAGGTACCAGTATTGGGCAAAAAATGGTCTCAGAAGGACTACTTCGAGCTGAACGAAGGAGGGACAAGAGACTAGTGAAATTGGTAAGAGTTGTAATGGTTGTAATGCCAATTGAGATGCTCGTTATTCAAACATTCAAATTTCTTGTACATATATGTTGAGTTTGATACATCCGTTTTCTAAACGTTAATGGCTGAGTCACCCTCAAATTGAATGTATGAAGCAACAAGGTGCAAATCCTCACTACTCACTGGTATACATTAGCTAGCTATTACAAAATCATTTCTTAGGCTGAAAGAATAATCTATTTAGCTATACCTAATCAGGCATCAAAATAGCTCATGCAGTGAAAACACTAGATTCAAATGCTATCTTCATAAGAGAATTTAAATTCTCATGGATAGTTACAACTCAAAACTCCTATTCAAGCACACTATAAACTTCTCAGTATAAAGCAAAACTTTTGCACCAACATCATGATTACTACGTGATGATAGGGAGTGGGTGTTACCCACAAAATCTGGTGCTTCCATGGAGCAAAAAAAAAAAAAGCACAATAAAGGCCCCTTGTAAATTTCTAATTGGATTAGTAGTAATATTGCCATACTGTACTTATTGTCAAGTGCTATACCGATGAAACATCTTCGCATGTAAATATATGATGCCGATCTATTTTATTTATTTATTGTTGCTTTGTACACCGAGTTTTGGTTGAATAAAAAAAGTCGAGATTAAAAACTTTGTGAAGATGTTTGTTGTGGTTTTCTTTTTGTTCTGTTTTGTTGTTGTTGTTTTTTTGTTTTTGTTGTTTTGTTTTGTTTTTTTGTTTTTGTTGTTGTTCTTTGCATATCCTTTTTGTTTCTCTTCATTGCAGTAAGTTGTTTCTTATCTTAGTTTTAACGTGATAAAATTTGATATTTTTTTTTCTTGGAGCCAAGTTAAAAATATATCACAGTACCTAACACAATGATGCTAAAGGTTCACACTTGTTGGTGCTTTATATACTTTATATATACATGTTTAGTTCCCGTTGCTATATTGTTACTAGGTGTACTAACTTGGTAAGTGTGCACTATTTTTTGCCTTTAGCCATTTCTGCGAAAATGCTGATAAACAAAGTTGCTAGTGGAAACTGGGCATGCGTAAACGGGATCTAAAATAGTTAGAGCATGCGCGCTTAGGTACTGGTGAATTTAGTGCACACAGCCCTTGGGCTTCAGTGCACTAAATCCACCAGTACCTAAGCGCTTATGCTCTAACTATTACATATATAATATATTTGACCTTAAAAATATTAAGAATTTCTTTTATTGATTTGTTGTTGTTTTTAAAGTGGTCTTAAATATTCAGATGCGTGACAAAGTAGCAACCCTTAGTCTGTGTCCTGATTTACGTATTAAAAGTGGCTGGTTTTTGTAGGTTAGTTGAAGCCATATATAACCACCTAATTTGCTAATATCAAGTGGCTAACAATCCCATATGCAATTCAATTCTTCATCGCCCGCAAGCAATATTGCATTACTACTTTAGGTTACATCCCAGCTACTTAATGGATGTGTAACGTGTGCATGTGTTTTCTCATTCCGTAGATAATTTTAAGTGAGTATGATATCAGGGTCTAACTAACACCTGTAATACTTCTTGATCTCATCCAATAGTACTGCTCCATTGATGTGTTCCAGATTTCCGCAACTTGTGCCACGAAGGTCCCCAGAGTTTATTTATCAGATGGAACGCATTCAAGAAACCTTTGTAGTATAATCATGCGGGAGCCCCTTGTCTGCAAAAATCCCTCCTACTGGCAGTGAGGGTGTTAAATATAAATTTGATGCTCACAAATTGATTAAAAAATAATAATCAGCCGGCTGGTGGTTTAGGTGTGTGCAATTAGAGGGAAGCTCAGGTTGCAGCCTCAGTAAAACCAGGGATGTAAAGGGTAGGGAAGCTGTACACCTGACCATGACTGCACACTTTTACTAATTAGTCATGAGTACTTTATTATTACCAGTATTGTTGTTGTTGTTGTTGATACTTGCAGTGCAATTAACCTCTGTAAGTGAGCCATCTATGCCTCATAGGATAGTTGAGTGTTTATTTTGTTTCGTTAAGTGTAGAATTTATATGTCTCACTCTACGCTGAGTATTTAAAAATGTACTGTCGTTAGTGAGTAATGGACAAGCTTACATATTGCCAAGTATACGTAAAGGTGAATGTAGTATGGTTGGAGTCTTGAAGTTATTTTTGTTTGATTTTGTTGTTGTTTTTGTGGTTGTAAGCCATAAGCCTTTTGGTGTACAGCAGACGAATTAATGATTAAGCCCAAAAGTATGTAAGCACATTGTGTTATATTGTATAAAAACTTTTCCTTAACATATGTAAAGGTACTCACATGTAGACACTGAGTCAATTCAATAGTATCTTGAAATTCATTTTATAATTTTGTATTTTTTTATGTTTCTTGTCACAAATATGAGTAGTTCATCCTAATTGATTTTTTCTTATGTTAAACAAGGTGTATGTGACAAAATGAGATCTTTAGGATGAGGAATTTTAAACGTAGTTATGCCTGTGAAACTGTTCTTTTTCTTCCATTTTGTGTAATCTGGTTCACCAGGAGCACAGGAAGTTGTGGGAATGCCAGGTCCTAATAGGATGTACATCTCATCTCTGTGTCATCCTGCCCTTTTGATAGGCACTGAAGATATGCACTTATGAACCATACATCACAGGTCATTACAGAAAATCTGCTGGGCTAAGCCACATATTTGTGTGTGTGGGGGGAGGGGGGGGGGGTTGTTGTTGTTGTTTTTTTGTTTTTGTTTTATTTTTGTTGTTGTTATTTTTGTTTCTTGTTTGTTTGTGTTTTTGTTTAATTTATTTATTTTTTTATTTTTTTATTGAATTGCTTTTACCCAGAACTTACTTTTATGAGACTGATTTTTAAAGCAAATTGTACCTAGCTTCAAACAAACGATTAACAATACACCACTGGGATGTCTCGTGATCACAGATGCCAGTGCTTGCTGAGGTATAAATGAAGTTGTAATTCTGACTGTCTGCAATCATAGCAACGAGTGATATATCTGATTGCAATGTTAAGTATTCACACTCTTTCAAAAGAGCAGCAATTCCATTCACAAGATACTATTTGGCATGTGACCACAAAAACTGTGAGAAAGTTGGTATTACTGAACTTAGAATCCACCCGTTATAGTTTATAGGAATGGCCTTAATCCAGCTATTATAAATATATACTTATAATTATTTCAATTCAGTTACTATTTATAGTTTGTCGGACTAGTACTGCTAAAAGTATTTAAACATGAAGTATCTTTCAATAGCATACGCCAGCTTCCTCACCTGCTATATATTGAATGCAATACTAGTCATAGAGCACAGACAATGCCAAATACACTACAGTAACAACAAAAAATCCAGCATGCAAGAGTTTTGTTTGTTTTTTTCCAGGCTCATAATGGTACAATTATTAACCTTAGGATAAATTACCAGCAAATATATATATCATATTGTTGCTTTTGCGTTATAGATTTAGAAAACCACAGAATAGGTTGCCTAGCAACAAACCACAAATAACAATTAACTTTTTTTTTCCTTTTTTTTTTTAAGAATCATTTTAAGTGACAGAATTATAACTGGCATTTCAAGCGACTAAACAGACAGTTTAGTTCAGGTGTTACCATGTGACAGCATTGGAAACACTCATATCATGCTCTACTGATATTAATTCTCTATTTAGCAACTTCCCTGTTTCATGAGCTCTGTGTATTACTTATGCCTAGTTAACTATAAAAACAGCCTCTGGTTCAAGCGTACTTTTGAATCTGAGCTCTAATTGCTGGATGTGTTGTCTGAAGTCTCTACAACATCTTCAAAGGTTGCTACATGTTCAGAAGTAACTTTCCTAGCTCCAGTAAACTTATACGCATTACTGTCAACCTCTTTGCCCTCTTCCTCGCCTTTTTCAGCCTCGTACAGCCCGAAACCACTATCCAACAAACAGCTGTCAACTCCGCCCATGTTGAACTGAGGAGCAACCAACCACATCAGCATGCTCAATTTTTGACATCATGGTTTCCTAGGGTACTGTTTCAATTAAAAAAAATATGTGTGATAAACCTATGCTTTAGCTGTATTTTGATCTTTGAATGAAACTCTTGTGACCACAGTTATTCTAACCACCATATGGTGATTGCATGCCGCTAATTAGGAAAAATTATATAGTTTCATAGTGAAAGCATACCCATAAATCAATTGCTCTTATTAGTATCTTTAGTTAGTCATTCTGTTTATTGAAACTATAATTGGCGAGCGTAGCGAGCGAGACACTTACAGGGGTAACACAATTGAAAATCGGGGATGTTTGGACGTACGTATGTTATTTTGTACTTTGACCCTCCGTATTTTTGTGTTCGCTCAACGTTCGACCCCGTCCCAAACTTCACTAAACAGAATCCTCTGGTTTAGCGACCATTACCCGTATCACCTTAGAAATTGAATTGTTTACCGCTTTGAATTCTTTTGCGGGTGCAGTTAAAACTCAAAAACTTACGGGGGCTCCATTTCTATTCGAGTTAGTGGCGGTGGTAAGTTAATACGCAGTTATAAGCCCTACTCAACAACATTTACTTGAAATTCATTGTCCACTAAACGAACCACGAAGGTCTTGCGTAGGTATGTTCAGTTGTGTGAAAGTATTGTGCGTTACAACTACTATTAAGAATATCACAAAGAAAACTTTAAATAACGTGACTTGATTTTGTTGCTTCTTTTTCAATTCAAGCAGTTGCGGGGAGCGGTTACTATGGCATTGAATCCCCTTTACCGTATATACTTAATTTAAAAACTCTACTTTATTTTAGTAGCTTGAGTGTTAGTTGTTAAAATCAATCATTTAACAATAGTGTAGTTTAAGGCTCACTCGCCATTTGTGCTCAAGCACACCACTAGTTATAGTGATTTTAACAAAAGTATATTTCGTTTGTGATGTTTCAGCAATTAAAATTAATTCTACGACTAGTACTTTATGAAGCACCAAAGGTGTGAACCCTCAGCGCTATTAAACACTACCTAGCTATTACAATATAATCTACTTCCAAAAGAACAAGCAATCTGTTAGCTATTTTTAATGAGGTATCAAAATAGCTCAACCAATGAAAATGGTACATGGAAACGTTGTCTTCATAAGAGAAGAAGCTAAACTAGCCAGAAACACTCACCTATATACATTTTCAACGCGAAACTTCACTTCATTCAACTCCCGTTAACTTCCCCGGAGTAACGCTTAGGAGCCTGAGCATAGAGCTGAGTACACCACTGGCTGCAGAAATTATTTGCTCACGTGATTATGACGTGACGCTAGGGGGCGTTGCCCATTAAAGCTGGTACCTACGCGGAGTTGAAAGCTTCGCTTTTTCTCAACAAATAGCCCGAAATTCAAAAAAGTAGCACAATAATAGGTCTTAAATCTTCGTCCTGAGTAAGTTCATACCTAAATCAACTGTTAATTGTCAGTAATCTCCAAAATCAGAGCGTGACAGACAGACAAACAGACAGGACAACTACTATAACCCTCTCGCGCAAGTTGGGACTGCTAAACATAAGAGAGATAGCAATAATAATATTGTCTTTTTAGAGGCTACTACTACCTTGTGTAGTGACTCATTCATTCTGAACCACTTGGCACTCCTAGGCTAAACAAACCACAACCAGAATGCAGTAGAAATTTGATCTGATATTTAATTAGTCACAACTCACTTTTGTGGCTTTTCACTGGTCAGCAATTACATTGTATTGTTTGCACTGTGACATGGTTTCTCAAGTGGATAGGATTGTAATTGAACGAGTTGTGAGGGACAGTGTGGCGACATTGGTCACTGAGATCATGGAGTTAGTACTAGGGGTGAACCATGTTGTGTTGCTGTGGTTGTTTTTTGTGTTCATATGTATGAGATGTCAACTTCCTACATGATTGTTACAGTATTAACTTACATCTTGTGTCATGGCAAATAGATTTTTTTTTTTGCAATGCTTTAGAATATGTACTGGTAAGGTCATGACCACAATAACAACTTGTGGTTTGTTACTATGCAGTCAGATTGTACCACAAAGAATAATTCTTTAATGTGGTTATAGTTGTGAGATGACTTTTATTTAATTTTATTTTTTTTATTTTTTCCTTGAATTTTTATCTGCTTGAGTTAGGGTTGTTGTTTTATTTGTTTATTTGGTTTTTCTTTGTTTTAACCCTCAGCGCACTTGCGCGAGAGGGTTATAGTAGTCATCCTGTCTGTCTGGTCTGAGATGATTTTGTAATAGCTAGGGTATAATAGCGCTGAGGGTTCACCATCTGTGCTTCATTTCTTTTGGTTTTTCTTTTGTTGTTATTATTTTTAATTTTGGACAGCTAATTTTATAGATTGTGTATTTCTATGAATGTGATGACTTAGGTGGCCAGTTATTTGAGTGCAGAAGAAGAGGCTCGCAAAAACAGGGTAAGTTTATTTAGTGTAATTAGCTGTAACAAAATTAAAATAATATTTTGTCACTTGGATTGAAAGGAATAAAAACTAGTAAATATGCTTAGTTTTGTTTGTTAACTCCTTGCTAACACTTTGAGGAAACTTTTTTTTTGTAATACTGGAAGTACTTTTTTAGTTATTAAATGGAACAAGACGTCTTGATCCCGTATTTAGAACCAGCTTTGTTTAAGGACCCGTTTACTTTTAAGGCTTAGAAGACTGTTCATTTTGCTTTTATTCTACCTAAAGCATAGCAAACAGCTTTGTGTGTGGTGTGTGTGTGTGTGTGTGTGTGTGTGTGTGTGTGTGTTGATGGGAGGGGGAGGGGGGGGGGATAAATTTACTTTGTAATTTTTCCAATACTACAGTTTGATGTTGCTATCATTGCATGGAAGCCTTCTTCAAATTGTGCTTTTAACTGATATCACTTAATTCAATTTTGCATTTAGCTGTCCATGTGCATTCCTGGAGTCTTCACCTGCTCATATGGGTTCGCTATAGTCATAGCACCAAAGTAACCCACAGGCATCAAAAGCATGCTGCTTTTGTGCCAGCATCTTGAAAGTGCAGAGTGTAGCCTCTGAGAGTTCAATTCCCCCATCATTGGGTGTTCTGGTCATGTGACTATATGAACACTGAAGGCTAGCTTGATGGACATCCCTCTCCTTTCAGGCTTTTATTATAGTACAGTAACCACAGATCAATAAAAGACAGACCTCTTTTACAGCCTTTGTTTGTTTTCAAATGTAGTAAATATAGTAACTGCTTCCCAAATTTTTGACTTTTCCATCCTCATTATTTTTTTAGTTCTGCTATGGTTTTCTGTTGTTTGTTTGTTTGTTTGTTTTTGTTTATAACCAGCTTCACATCAACCGCTTTATCATAAATTTCAAAATGCACTAATAAGCATGGGCTCTATAGCAAAAATTCTAATCCACGGTTGCATAGCCAGCATTATACATGCTCTAGCTTGATGGACATCCCTCTCCTTTCAGGCTTTTATTATAGTACAGTAACCACAGATCAATAAAAGACAGACCTCTTTTACAGCCTTTGTTTGTTTTCAAATGTAGTAAATATAGTAACTGCTTCCCAAATTTTTGACTTTTCCATCCTCATTATTTTTTTAGTTCTGCTATGGTTTTCTGTTGTTTGTTTGTTTGTTTGTTTTTGTTTATAACCAGCTTCACATCAACCGCTTTATCATAAATTTCAAAATGCACTAATAAGCATGGGCTCTATAGCAAAAATTCTAATCCACGGTTGCATAGCCAGCATTATACATGCTCTAAGAATTTTTAAGTATCTGGTTAATTCCAATGGTATTAACCTTTCGATAGGAAATTACATGAATATTAGAAACTATTTGGTATTCTAAAAAGCAATGTGTCTGCTCTATCCTCAATTAGCTATTGTCATGGCCTTCATTTTCAGACGGCACTATTTTCAAACATTTGTCCTTTAAGAACCCATAATTGCAATACTATTTACTTAACCCCAGGACCACATCACATATTAAGAACTCTTTTCTCAACAACTCGCATACCTTATCCCTTATCTTTGCTGTTGGCACAATTCTTCATGCAGTATCAATGGCCAATTACCGTATGAGCTGCTGCAGTTAGTGGTAAACGGCTATGTATCTAATTTTACGTGCAAGTTGTGTACAATGTTTGGTCTGCATAGGACATTTGTATGCTTACATGGGTTAGTGGACTCCATTGCTGTGGTTTTTGTTGTGTGCTTGCAAGAATATTTAGTTACTTCTGTGATTTTTTTTCTTCTTCAGGCTTGTTTAGGCGTGTCATTTAATTTAGATAATAAGTACTTGCTATAATTGCACAAAGATTTTCTTTTTTTGACGCTGTAGATTTAAAGAGTTCAAATGCTTTTTGTAATAACCGTTTTTATATAACAATTTTTTCCTGTAAATTATAAATTTTAGAGATGACTAGATTTTTTTTTTTTAACTCTGTCGGCTAGAGTAGGGGATACCTTTCAAGATTATGTGTGTTGCATATATTCTGGGTAAAGACTTACTATTACAGTCTCATCTTTATGTAGGAAGCAAACGTATGAATTTAAGAAGTTCCAATTTCCTTGTACTTGTGTGGCTGCTGTGGTTATTCCACTCATGTGCAGCATTTTGCTTAAACATTAGTTTGATTCTGATATCATAAAAATGGCAAGCAAGCAGCAGTAATGTAATAATCGTTATTTATACTTAGAAAGGAAAAATCATTAGATTCGTTGTAGGTCACACATTCATTTCATTTCAATAACTGAGTTAGCTCGTTACTGGCAATAAAGTTCGCATTGTTTTATGTCTCCCTTTTGAAAGACAGATGGTCAAGTATTCTTGTAAATAGTGTATTCAAAGTTTGAAATGTTGTCATGGTCATCTTCAACTCTTGTTGTCAGACAGACACGATACAGAGTATCATTTTGTACTACATGCACCGTGGTAGTTAAACTCAGTACTCTTGCTGTTCGTGTGTCTGTCCGTCATTTTGTGTACTGTAGATCTCAAAATAAGCAGATTTCCAAGAATATTTAATGCCTCACTTTTACTGGAAGAGGGGTATAAATGCCTGTCAGCTTCAGTTACAACCCTTTATATGCAAACTCAATTAGTTGTAGATTAAAGTGCGTGGTTCAGCACAAGAGCTAGTGTACCGTTTATTTCATATAAAACATTAACATTCTATGGTATCTCTATCTCTGCTTTCTTGAAGCTCAAGTCTAGTGTATAGCAGCACATTGAAATCACCTTTTAACAGACCTCTAAAAAGAAGTATAATTGTCTTTTAGCAAGTCCCTAAATACTTCAGTCCATCACAAAGTAATCGTTTGAAGGTCATCAAAATTCAAGTGTTTCAGTCATTACCAAGCAGTTGTTGATTTCATTACTCTATCATAATATGTATTTTTAATATTTATGTCCTTATATAAATATTATACTACCCTGAGTGTTTGCTTCTTTGACGTATTTTGTGTTGTGTTCAATCTATCACAATTAACAGTTTAAAAAGACACATCATAATAAAATAATTAATTTCTCCATACTAGTGATTAATGAATGTTATGTCTTGTTATTTTCAAAGCGTGGCATGTGGTGTTATGGTGATTCTACGCCAGATGATGCCAGGGAATTTGGATATCAAAAATAGCTGTTTATTGGAAGAATTCTAGATGATGAACAGTTTATTCTTATATCAGAACAGACATTGGTGCATATTATTGATATATTAATGTTTTGAAATCTACTGTTTTATACTATTTTAAAAAGTAAGACCACCCTTTTGGGGTTTTTTTTTGTTTGTTTGTTTTAGTTTTTGTTGTTGTTTTTGTTGTTGTTTATTTGTGTGTATGTATAGTGAGTTCTCTCCAGGGATAAAATTATATTGTTTTAGCTCAATGATAATACTTGCATCTTATAGGTAACCACCATAATTAAATTCATCCTTTGTTGTCTGGACAATCATTTACTGATCTTAATACTGTACAAATTCCTAATATCCTACAGTAATAAGCTTACAGTTGTGCACCTCCCTAAATTTGTATTTTCAACTAGATTAATGGGACCAAGATTTTTGTCTAACTACCTTATTTAGCATTCTTATAGCTTTCCTCTGCCAATGTTTATTCTTAGCTTGTGCATGTTTTCTTTAAGGTGAATAGATTCTGTGTTAGTTGAACAATTAATGGCACATTCAGGTCTTCTGACGACAGTGTCAGGTTACACTGGGCTTTACAAGTATTTTTAAGGTACATTTTGCTTTGAGTCCTTATATAAAGGGCTAGGCATCTGCATGATGTCTACTTTTACCACTTTTGAAGGTGATCTTTACTTGGAGGCTACTTTATTTTTTCAAAAATGTTCTGGACTTCTCTGTTTGGTTTAGCCGTATTAGTTTTCTCAGCTACTGCAGAGTATGGTATATTAAACAGAACAGAAGGACAGCTTGGGACATTTGACCAAACAGAAGAACAGCTTAAGGCAATCAACCAAACAGAAAAACAGCCTGAGGCACCACTGAACAGGACGGAAGAACAGCCTGGGGTGTTGAACATAACAGCACAGCCCATTGAATTGGTTGAACGATGTGAAGTAATTGCCCAAGATATGGAGTTTAAATTGGACGGGTGTGAACCTGTTAGAAGGAAAATTGAAGTATGTGGAGGAGTATGTATATCCTTCAATGCTAATCAAAGAGATCAAACTCGACTCAGGCATTGTTCATCCTGTAAACCAAAAACTGTTTCTCCTATAAGAAAAATACGCCTTATGTTTACTTGTAGTGGCGGGATTCAGCGGACTTACCCATTATATTATTACAAGCCCAAGCAATGTGAATGTCTGTAATGATGTATTGTTTTATTTTAACAAGAGCAGGTACACAACCTTTTATTATCATCATTATTTTATTATTATATTATTGTTGTTGTTATTACATCATTGTTTAATATATCATCAATGTTTGATCCATTATTATTTAAACTCTTGATAGTGTATAATTTTTTTTTTTTGAAAGTGTGTATATCAGGAATTTCTCGCAATGGTCTGTGGTGACTTCTCAGTGTTTCCTATTTGTAAATACGACTAAATTATACTTTAAAATATTCACTATAATCTGCATTGTTCTATAAAACTTAGCCTGCATAGCCAAATAGTTCTAAATTTGTGATAAAATGAAACTGTAAATTAAGTTTAAATAATAGTCTGATGTGTTCAAAACAATTTGGTATTAATAAGAAGTGTAGTCACCATTAGCATTTTGTGGTTTCATTCTTGAGTAGTCGCTTGTGAACTTTAAAATTGGCTAAAAATTTTATAATAAAAAATGAAGATCAAATTTTCATTTCTCCACTTGCCTAGCTACAATTTGGTAGGTAGATATTGAAAATGGTGGACTTGTACACCACAGGCCATTGATGAACTTCAGTATGCTATACATAATCCCTATAAGATCATGTAGAAAAGCAGACAAGTTCCCACTTTGGAGTAGGGCTCAGTAAGTTTTTCTCCGAATGCTCTCTCTGTACCTTCAACAGAATCCTTTACAATAGACTCACTTTGTTTAAAGAAATTGCTTAGCAAAGCTTAAGCTATAGCTACCAGCAGTACCGCTAAGCATGATATCTTCAGTGAATGAATAATGTTTACTCAGCGGCACTGTTCCCTAAATCATTGTTGCTTTTTGCACTTCCTATGTATGTTCTATTCTTTAATTGGTGAGTGAGCGTAGCGAGCGAGACACTTACAGGGGTAACACAATTGAAAATTGGGGATGTTTGTTTGTTTATATATATATGTTTGGACGTACGTATGTTATTTTGTACTTTAACCTTCTCATATTTTTGTGTTAGCTTGTTGTTCGACCCCGTCCCAAATTCACTAAACAGAATCCTCCGGTTTAGCGATCATTCCCATATCATCCTAAAAATTGAATTGTTGACCGCTCTGAATTCTTAGTTAAAACTCAAAAACTTAACAGAGTTCCATTTCTATTCGAGTTTAGTGGCGGTGGTAAGTTAATAAGCTATTTGTCACAGTCATAAGCCCAACTAAGCAGTATTTGCTTGCACTAGAGTAACTACGAAGGTAGTGTGAAAGTATTATGCTTTACTTAGCTAAAGAATATCACAAAGAAAATGTGTAAATAATGCTACTTGTTTTTGTTGCTTTTTTTTTCTTTTTCAATTCTAACTGTTGCAGGGAGTGGTTACTATGGCATTGGATCCCCTATACCGTATACACGTAATTTAAACATGACTTTTGTCTAGTAGCTTGAGTGTTGAAGTTAAAATTAAAATTTTAACAATAGCGTAGTTATAGGCTCGCTCACCATTTATGCTCAAGCACATCACTAGTTATTAACACAATGGATAACAAGAGGATATGTGATGGCAAGACTATATTTTGATACAGAGATAATAATAAAATAACCATCTTGGGGACTATCAGCAGTGCCGAATGACTTTATTGCAATCTATTACCCTACCCAGTATCTAATTCTCATAGCACTACTTTTTATTGTTCTGCCTTTTTTATATTCCTTTTCTTAAAGTATCTTTGCTACATGTATTTTTAAATTCTGTGTAGTACTGTCATAATGATAACAATTTAAAAATTTTTAAATATGACAATTCAATGGGTGGGTTGGCACAGTTTTCCAGATATTAATACTTCAATACATTTCACAACAATGTTTTAATAGTCCTAAATACTAAAATCTTTTATTTATCTAAAATGTCTTCATGTGGTGAAGATAAATGAGTTAAAACTTTAATTTAAAATTTTTTTTTATCCAGTTTCCTTGAAGTTCGTTTCAGGGTCAAAAAAAAATTCTGTAATCAATTAAAGTTAGACTCAGTTGTATCAGAGCCTTCCTCCAGTTTATTTTTTCACACCAGTATCCATCGATTGGAGCAATTGGTCCAAAGTCACTAGTCTTACTGAAGGAGTTGGGACACAGAATTAGAGGAGAAACGGAGAACCTAGATTGACAGAGTTTTTGATCCAGCGTCTGTCAGTTGCTTTCCAACGAGGGAATTGTGTAGCAGTGCTAGGCAGCACAGGCTACTGAACTTTGTTTGTTTGTTGTCGTTTTTTTAATTTACATATTCATTTTCCTTTATCCATTTTTTTTATCACCACCCTCTCTAAACACCTCCAGCTATTTGATATTTTTTTTGTTCTACCAATTTTATCCAACAAACAAGTGAAGATCTCTTGAAATCTAAACACTATGCCAAAAGTAAAAAAAAACAAAAAAAACAACTTTTGATTAAAAAACAAATCTAGCTAATTGTATTGAAGGATATTGTAATTAGAAATGTAGAATAATAATAATAATAATAATAATAATAATAATAATAATAATAATAATAATAATAATAATGTCAATAACTGGGATTATATACATAGAGGATAGTGACAAAAATACTCGAGTAAGAAAGACGTGTAAATATATAATTAAATATTGTGCGGTGAGGGAACTGTGCCTCGGTCCTAGGAACAATCATCATCTAATCCTTTTCTCAATAATTTATTTATTATGATTAATATTTAATATTCCTTGTTTACTTTTTTTCTTTTTTTTGTTGACTATTTTATAATTTACTGAACAATAATGGGTAAATAAATAGGTTATTGAATTTAAAAAATATGATGACTACACACAAATAAACCTTCCAGATCAGACTTTTCATTGTCTGAAAAAATGATCCATTTTCAATTCTTTCTATTTTGACTACTCTTATGGTTGTGCCCCATGTTCCCACAATGATGCATATGGTGATGGCACATTGGTATCAAAATCTCTTGATCCTGGCTGTTAAGCACAGTTTTAAGGTTTCATAACCCCTCCTCCACTTTCCTGATACTAACTTCATAGCATTGGAGATGTCTCACTATAATACCCTTTACCCAATATTATGTGTGAGTGTAAATAGCAGATTTTCCACACAGCAATTTCAAGTAGTTGTTTAAGTAAAAAATTTGAGACTGGTTGTAATGATACTTTTAGTATGCAAAGCCTAAGTGTACTGCAAAGCCTGTTGTTGCTCCGGGATATATGTTCTGGGTAGCATTATCCGTGTGTTTGTCATTTTAGTTTAGTTTAAAAAAATAGTGATTCTAATCTATCTCCTTTTTATAACAATCTTTTGTTGTTTAGTGATTCAAATAGTAATAGATAAAACATATCTGCACTTTTGATGTAATTTTAATTTTTTTTCTCCCTCTCACACTATAAAACATGTAATGTTGAATAATTTGAGGAAAAAATAGTGAATAAGGTGAGCTAAAATTATGTTGTAGGGTAATCAGATGCATGAGAAATATATAATGTATAAAGAATTGATATTACTTTGTAGTAGATACACTATAATGTTCTTGATACTAACGAACCATTTTATCTCAAGTCACTGTAGCTAATGAATACTGAGCAAAATGACTACTCTTTACCTTCCTTGTTGAACTTGCTTCTGTCTGTTGAATGTTAACTTTTTAACGCTGCAGCAGGGCTTTTTTTTTATCTCACACTTCATAATGCTGCAGTCTCACATTTCATAATGTTGCATGTAGAACTGCATAAGTATTTCCTGGGAGAGTACATATATGGTCATGCCCATAACTAAATTATAACTACTACCACCTTAACCAAACAGGAAGGGGGTCACCAGGAGGGTATATAAGAATAGGTTGTTCAATCTAGTCACAGTGTAAAGCAGCAGCTCAAATCTTCATACAAGGTAAATTGATAGTTTGCTAGCTTGCACTGGCATTGATATAGTTAAACTCTATCTTCAACTATTTTTGTAATTTTTCTGGCTGTAGTTCATTTACTCTCTTTAAAAATTGCAGGTATTTACAGTCCTCTACTAAAAGCAAAATGACAAATATCCAAATAAAATTGCTGTTCTTCTTCGTCTTCAGCTTGGGTTCATTCTCGGTGGTGTGTTCAGATGTTGAGCCAACCATGACTGCTACTGGTCTATCATGCGGTATTCCAACAACTTCTGGATCAGGTTGCCAGCTCAGGCAAAAGTTGTTTGAATTTAAATTAGATGGATGCGACAAACCGGAGTACCAATGCTTGAATGTCTGTGTAGGAACTTGCAACAGTACCAATTTTATCACATCAAAAGAATCAGGGAAAGAAAGGGTATGTGCACAATGTGTACCCAGAAAAATCTATAACCCTGGCCGGTTTATTCTGAATTTTGTATGCGATGGCAAGACTACAAAGAGGTCAATGGCATATCGCAGAATAAGAAGATGTGGATGTAGAGACGTTTGACTTCATAAAATTGTCATTATAAATTATATCCAGACAGGTATATTTCTATATTTTACTTGATCATCTTATTCAATCTCCTATACTAGAGGCACATCATATTCATCTGATGAACCCTTTGTGTTTTGTTACTTGTATCAAATATGCTGGTCATTTTAAATCATTATTATAGATCAATTCCGATATATTGGCAACATGCTAGTATTAGCTAGCTATTCATTCACTTTCTTTTCTTTCATATTATTCATTTTGGAAATAAAAAAAATTATTCAGATCAATTTTGCAATCAGTTACATGGAGATCCAAATAATCAAAGTATTGATTAAACTATATATGATTAGTAACTACATTTATTTTTACAGTGTAGCTATCAGTATAAACTACACTCGTGCAAAACTCAAGGTTTTTGCGCAATAATCCACTAGTAATTTTCTGCCTAAGGTTTCCAGTTTTCATTTAGTTCAATACCTTTCTAACTACTGGCACATGCGCGAACAGATTTGGCTTACTAGAGAAGTTTCTGTTGTAGGGCGCCGTCGCAGCAGTTAACCTAGCAAAGCAGTCATTTGAGAATCAGCAAGAACTTTTACAGTAAAATTTTAGCTATTCTCTCCTTCGGAGCTCAAATTTCAGCTTCCTGAACACCGCGCGGGCAGTTAGCAGTATTGGTCCGCCACAAAATAATTAATAAAAATGTGAAATTAATTAGTGTACTGAAGCTAATAGAGTGCTAGTTAGCACTAACGTGTAAATTGAAGAGGGAGAAAAATTCATTCATCAAATTTCAGACTTTTAGAGCTAGCCTATGTATAGCTATTTATTTTTTAATCCTGTAAAGTATGAATCAAATCTATCAGCACTATAAGGGTGATAAAGTTGGATGTAATAAATTATCAGCTTTAATCCTTACAGTGTAAATTACCTTGAAGCTATATCTGTTCCCTCTATATAACTATTGCTTAGCTTTTATTTTAAGCAGTATTTTTATTTTTTTATTTTTATTTTTTTGCTATGGAAGTGCATTAACTTATTTTCTTTCTCTTAATTTTGAAAGCTTCCATGAGTAGGAGATGTGCAGTTCAACTTGCAACAGTCAGATTTAGAGTGGAATCTTGTGAAGCTACCTACATGACAAGTACCTGTAGTGGCACGTGTGCAACATTTTCCTACTTTACTGCCAGTAGAGACCTTCAAACTGTCCCGGAGACAGTCACACGGTGTGATGGTTGTTATCCATCTGAAAGAAGGCAAACATCTGTTGGAATTACATTTACTTGCCAAAATGCAACTGAGTTCGTTTGGAGATTTCATTTCATAATTCCTATTAGATGTAGCTGTGTCACTTTTATTTCCTGGAATTGAACTATAATTCCTAGAATTTGTATTTTTTTATTAGATACATAAACCATTTTCAGTCATTTTAAAATCAAAGAACACATTTTGCTGTTGTTACTGTCATAGAAAGGATGGGGTGTTCAGGCCAGGGACCATAGATACAGTATATGTGCTGGACAGAGTGCGACACGCGGTCATTGTCGCGCAGTGCTTCACTTTTGCGGTGAATGTGATGTAGTGGATGGATTGCGCGTAAAGTCCCATCACCGCTAACGCGGTTTCCATGTCTTCCGTAAGTTACGTAACGCAGCTGGGGAGGAGGTGAGAAGACGTTTGGTAGCAACAATGCCCTTCCACGTTCATATTAGGTATTGTCTATGTCTGCGAGCTGTTTACGTTTTGTTTTTGTTTGTCAGAATCACCCAATAGAGACATTATTGATGGCATGTTAGTAATTAAAAATAATGAAAATTCTTTCTAAATCAAGGAACAAAAAAGTGTGTAACCAAGTATAATTTGCCAACAAGAGGGATTATGGAGCATGGCTGTTGAATTGACAGTGTACAAAGAGTGCTGATTCAGAGTAGACAGAGCCAGCATGGGCAAGGATCCTCACTTAAGGTAATTGAAATAATTAATTTGTTAAACAGAAAAGCAACTATTCAGGGGAGGAGGAGGTGACACTTAGCTACCCCCCCCCCCCCCCCCCTCGTATTCCTAAGCATGGGTAATGAGAAGTAACCCAAATTATAAACCTGGGAAAGTGAGAATATATAAATTAAACCGACTACTAACTTAACTCAAATATCACAAACTATATGTAAAAGGATCGATTTCAAAATCCTATTGTTGTAATAAAAAACAAACACACTCCTTAATGCCCGCCTCCCTAATGCTGGACTGGAGATCAGGATGAGAATTTACAGCTTTATAAAAAACATAACTACTTTATTTTAAAGTGAAGAAAAAACTGAGCTAGACACAATCAACATAGCAAAAAAGTTAGCATTTCCGATGTACAAATGGTTATTTTTATAAAGCTCAAATTACTGTTAATATTGTTATATGAAATATTTAGTCATTAGTTTGTGTTTTGTTGTTGTTGTTGTTGTTGTTTTTGTCATGTTTCTTACCCAATCAGTTTTTAAAGACCCAATATCTTATAGAAATGTGAATAGAAAATAAGAAATGTCACTCCCTTTCCCACCCCTCCTTTCCAGCCATATAATATCGCCCTCCCTCCTCCCACTCTTAGGTAGTTGTCTCCACCCTGACAATCTCATAGTGTATGTGATATGTGAGTATATATATCAATACTGTATGGAGCTGTATGTATGTCCTGTTCTTAATTAGTTAAAAATATTGTTTGTTACCTTATTAGAAAAATTATTCAATGGACTTAGTGGTAACTATACTTCAATCTATGGTTGCATCAGAAGTTGATTTTATATAATTAAGTGGGTCTATCTCATTAGTGCAATAAGTTATTGATTTCCCTTGCCCCTGTTAGGGACAGATTAATGATATGTGACACCAATAGAATATCATTTGTTAACCAACCAGTGATATCCAATCATTGATCTAAGTATAATAATAATACAATATTATTGTATTGATTACTGACTTTAAATGACACCAAGTAGTGTTACTAAAGTAAACATGGAAGGTGCATTTTGTTATTGCTGCATTGAAAGTGCTTAAGTCATGGTGTTGCACATTGTTATGCAACTACTATTAGCACTTTCAGTGAATTTGGGGTTATTTTCAAACAGAATGGTAACAAACAAATTAAAGCAAGGCTGGAGTGTATTTTTATGGTTAATTCTTACAACAGTACAGACAATTACAATAAATACGGTTATTTTAATAACTACCTTAGCTAGTTAAGTTGCCTTGATGAGTAGTGCCAAAATCACTGCACTAGATAGCTAAGGCTGAGAGTTGTAATGGACTGACTTGAAGTTGTATATGATAATATTTCTGCTGACAGGTAAGATGTTGGTCTACAGTTAGTCGCTTGGAGAGACTGTGGGTAAGCCCTGCCGGCATGGGAGTGTCAGTAATTAGTTAATAAGGGATTTTTTTTTAAACCTCAAAGTAAACTTTTACAAAAAGACCTGATTTAGGAATAAGAGAAGTTAATGCAACTGCTTCAGTAACTAAACATTTGAGGAGTGGACACTTAGAGTAGTGGTAAAGAAAACATCTATTTGGTTCTCTCAGTGTAATGAATTAGATTATGCAAGCTTGCACATCCTTGTGGATTCAAGTGAATTTTTAAAAATGTGATAAATAACTCTTTTTTTTGTAACCAATCTGCATCATTTTTTGCGGTGACAATAGTAAGTCAGCTTCTCTGAGGGAGAAAAGTTTGCAGTGGATACCTAACACTGATGGTGGTACATGATCAATTGAATACACAATGTGTAAACAGTAATTCAACAGAATTAACTTGGTCATGTATTATACTTAAAAAATATATTTGTGGTACATATTAGCTATAGACAGCCAATGCAGGAAAGTTGACCAAAAATGGTATGGAATGTGCAGGTTGGTTTTTTCCTTCTTTTTTTTTTTTTCAATTTCTTGTCCTCTGCATCCGTTGTCTTCTAGTAGGACAACAAAACAATATAGCAGGTGCCAAGCTTTGATTTTGTCACGTATGGATGCCGAGCCTGAGTGTAGTCCAGCATTTATGGTCAGATCTATTAGCTCAGTGTTTGTGTACTCTGTCCTGTTTTGGTGACTTGGCATGCCGTGGTGTGTGGGTTTTGTTGTTGGAAAGAGCCTATTCTAGAAGAAAGACTAGAGAATAATCGGTTCTCGATAAATTCCTAGAAACGGTTTCCTCTGAGACAACATGCAACTTTATTATTGGGCATTATGTACAGAGAACAGCTTAATAGCATGTGCCAGCTTAATGGTATGTGCTGGGCTTGCTTTTGATTCTCAACCGATTAAAATTTTTAGCGTCATCTCTGACATGCGACTATGCCTAGGAATTTGTCTGATGAAACATGTCCCGTCTGGTTGTGTGTTACAAAGAGTCAGTGGCAGTGCTTAGATACGAGTGGCAGTGCTTAGATACGAGTGGCAGTGCTTAGATACGAGTAGGAAATAAAAAAGATGGGATAGCCAGCATAAAAGAAACCATTCCTTGAGTTAATTACAGTTTCTAAGGAACTGAAATTTAATGGCAGGTTGCAATAAATGATTGTTAAGTGTCGAATACATTCATGATGTACACTTTTACACATGCCCAAAAGTAGTTGGCACAGAGGATGAATGGCGCCAAATAAATTATTGCTACAAACCAGCAGAATTTGCTGGTTAATTGGATTTTTGTTGTTGTTGTTGTTGTTTTTAACTCCTTCCCCTTTACTCCATGCTTTTCTATGTGGTATATACCTGAATTTCACCCAGCAATGCTTCTGCAAAGCCTTTTTAATGGTTATCTTGCTATACACTTAGTTCTAGGTCATTAGCATGATACTTATGGCTGCTCCTAATGCAATCAGTATTGAGTTTATTTTGGGTATACGCGTGACACATTATTGGTTATAGGCCATCAATCATATCAAGCCATCAATCATATCAAGCTCCAATTTCAGTTTCACAAAACATGAAGTCCTTTCTGAGAGCACGGTGTCCCACCTCTGAGTAATTATCTGGAGTCATTTTACTCTGCACGTGCTGTCATATTTGTTGCCAAAGTCATTAAGATACCAGCATTCCAATGGTGTTGTCCAGCATTCCAATGGTGTTGTCCAGCATTGAGCCCACCTACAACTGCTACCTTATCATAACTGGAACATTTAGATTGGCCAAACAGAGGGCTATGAATGGATCATTTTTAATCTTTACTCAACTTTAAGATATTTTCTCTGTGGGTATCACCTAAGTTGAGGTTCCCCTAGGCTGGTATTGAAATCCTAACTGGCCCTAGCCTTAGCCCTAGCCTAGCCCTAGCCCTGATTTGATGTAGATGAAACTGAATAAAGAAATAATGGACCAGAAGTACATCACTGGACAATGCAAGCCAAGGGAAGAGATACAAATTATCCAATGTACCTGCCCGCAACCCTACACCCAAGAAATTCTAACCAATACAATTAGCAGTTCCACCTAACCACACACAATTGGTACTTTATATCATATAAGCTCACCATAGGCTCCTCATTTCATTTCACCTTGAAAAAGACTGTCATCAAGTCGAAATGTTGGTGCATTTGAATTAACAAAAAAGTATATTGGAACTGCTATACTTAGAGTTAGTGTAGTCATAGCTAAGAAATGTCTAACAATAGAAGGAAGACTGGAATGATGACATAGCCTCTATCCCTAACCCTAGCCCAGCCCCAACCCTAGCCCTAGCTAAAAGATGTGCCTTCTTTAAACTTCCTGGGGTATATTTATTCACCAAGGAAGATTTCATGTAAAAAAATGACTTTACATTTTTTCATTTGAGTCTTTGACTATGCTTTCATGTAAAAAATGACTTTGCATTTTTTTGTTTAAGTCTTTGACTGGCATCAACTTCAGCATATTCTGGTGTATGATGAAATGTTCACTATTCTCATCATATACAAATTATTTCAGTTACTACTTTTAGTGGAAACATTTCCCCAGGTACTTTGGTGGGATAAAGACTACTTCGCCAATTAGCCACTTCCCCTCTGGCAGTCCCCTTCTTAGCTATAAATAGAAGAAAATTTGTTGTTAATACATAATTCAAATACACTGCCTTCTTCTCATCCAGTCATTCTTTGCTGAGGTTCTATTGAAATACGTATTTGACTTTGTAATAAAAGTGAGGTACACTTCACTTATGCACTAAAATGTTTGGCAAGTGGGGAATTGCATTTATAGTCTGTTCTATGCTATGAATAAATCTATATAATAATAGCAAACTTTGTTTCTGTTTGTAAAAATTCACATTACCCATAATTAATTTTAGAGCTTGGTTACTAATGTGATATTATAGCTGCACTGTACACCAGTGTGTTGTGTGATGCCAACTAAAAATTTAAATAACAGTTTTGAAGCAATTAGCTGCAACTGAGGACATTTTAATATGGCATTTAATGTTTGTAACTGTTTATGACTCCCCCGGGCCTATATGAATTTTGTCCACATTTAAAAGGAAGACAAAATTGCTGGTCAGACCTTTCCTAGCTTCTGCAGACTAGGAAGTAAATATCAACACCACTGAAGTGTTTGGGTACATGACCTCAATTATTGGCATGATTGTTTTATTAAGATTGTGAAAACAGAAGTCCCTATAATGGGTAAATTCACCTAGAAATTCCATTTGGTGAAATTGTTTATCACTTACTCCCCCTTCGTAGGATGGTGTTTTCGAGATAAGCTCGGCTTCATTCTTGCCTTTCTTTAGCACTGAGTTAATTCCTGGCACTTTATTAACTTCACAACTAAACATAAATGGTTCTATTGTTTGTGTGGATTCAATTTAGTTAAAAAAAATTAGATGACCTTTCAACTTGGTTCATTTGGGAAAGAATCCCATAGTTTGCCGTTTAGCCTCATGTCTCTATTTGATAGAAAGGAATTAACGCTGCATGAAATCATTCACTGTACCAGTAAACAGATAGCCCAGGCTCTGTTGGTAGGTGGCTTTCGCTTGTTGTGCCAAGCTCTCAAAAACTAGTGCCAATAACACCGTATTGTATTTCTTCATGCCATTATTATGTATTCCCTAATGTCTTACTGACTACAAGTGTAAAAGAAAAACAAGCTTTCATGTCTATAAACAACCAATATTATTATATTGGATATTATAGGATATTAAATGTATGGTTGAATATGAATATATGATATATTATATATGGAGATATAATAGCATGGGAAACTGTGGCTTCGGGGATTAATTGCATGAGTGGCGAGAGAAATTCACTAGGCTAAACAGAGTGAAATTTCTTGTGGCAAGAATGCTAATAATCTGAATACTTCAGTTTTCCGTGTAATAATATGTTAGCTAAAGATAATAATTTGTTTCTGTAGTTAAAAATCGAAATCATGTATTATAGTTTCATAAAAAATACCATCCCACTCTGATTCTGCCATTACTCATACTTTTCATTCCATTGCTAAATAACATGAATTTCGCTGCGATATTACCTAGAGGATACAGTGCATTGAGGTTGCAGATAGATCGCTGTGACCAATCAGATCATTATTCAGTTTTCCACTGCCGTGGTATTTCAAATAATACCATACTTTTTTGTATTGAAAATATCACAGCTATGATATTATACAATAGCTATTGCTTCTATCCATAGCTAGCCATTCAGAATGCTGATGTGTAGCTTCACTAGCCACGGTCCAGACTTTCTTACAAGCAGTGCAATATAAGCATTCGATACAGCTAAGCTCATTTGTCAGTTTGATAAGGGTCACTTCATTAGCATCAATATTGTATTGTAACTAGTTCATAATTGACATGCCCTGGTAGATGTTCAGACTGCAAACTTTGAACCACTTGGTTAATAATAGGCACTCTACTTGGTAAGAAACTTGGAAATACATGTATGTATGGAATTAATCTCGTATTAATCAAATTAAGTTTTATCAAGCCAATAATGAAAATATGTGGTACGCAGGACTTACCCTTGTTTGCAGGACTTACCCTTGTTTAACGGAAGAGTATTTTAATTGTTTACAGCTTGCAAGAGTATTTTAATTGTTTACAGCTTGCGATTAGAAACCTAATGACGCTATATTGTTGATAAGTATCTCTTCAGGGCAGAGGCAGAGTGTAGCTTCTGATTGGGCCCTGCCTGTCTGAGTGTGTAGATTGTTTTTCTCACTTCGTTGCATTGTGAATGGCTGATAATTTTCTACAGTATGTGTCTGTGTTTATATGTTGGAATGACAAATGCAAACATTTCAAGTAGCGAAGCAGTTGCCATCGTTTGTTAAAATTAGCTGCATTGTTAAGTGATATTTATGATTACGACACTCGTTTACATTCTTGGACAGCTTCTATGCCTTTTTTGATTACAATTCTTTGCCAAAGTAAAGCAACTTGTGTATCTATCTTATAATTACTGAGGTGTCCAAGCTAGATGTGTTAACTGTGTCCCAGTGACTAGGAGTGTGTTAGCTGTGTCTCAGTGACTAGGAGTGTGTTAGCTGTGTCTCAGTGACTAGGAGTGTGTTAGCTGTGTCTCAGTGGCTAGGAGTGTTAGCTGTGTCTCTCAGTGGCTAGGAGTGTGTTAGCTGTGTCTCAGTGACTAGGAGTGTGTTAGTTGTGTCTCAGTGACTAGGAGTGTGTTAACTGTGTCTCAGTGACTAGGAGTGTGTTAGCTGTGTTCAGTGGGAGTGTGTTAGCTGTGTCTCAGTGACTAGGAGTGTGTTAGCTGGGTCTCAGTGACTAGGAGTGTGTTAACTGTGTCTCAGTGACTAGGAGTGTGTTAGCTTGTGTCTCTGACAGTGTGTTGACTAGGAGTGTGTTAGCTGTGTCTCAGTACTAGGAGAGTGTTAGCTGTCTCTCAGTGACTAGGAGTGTGTTAGCTGTGTCAGTGTGTGACTAGGAGTGTGTTAGCTGTGTTCAGTGGCTAGGAGTTAGTGTCTCAGTGTGTGTTAGCTGTGTCTCTAGGAGTGTGTTAGCTGTGTCTCAGTGGAGTGTGTTAGCTGTGTCTCAGTGACTAGGAGTATGTTAGCTGTGTCTAGTGGAGTGTGTTAGTGTGTCTCAGTGACTAGGAGTGTGTTAACTGTGTCTCAGTGACTAGGAGTGTGTTAACTGTGTCTCAGTCTAGGAGTGTGTTAGCAGTGACTAGGAGTGTGGTAGCTGTGTTCAGTGACTAGGAGTGTCGTGTAGCGGGTTTACAGTGATAGGAGTATGTTAGCTTGTTTCAGTGACTAGGAGTGTGTTAGCTGTGTTTCAGTGGCTAGGAGTGTGTTAACTGTGTCTCAGTGACTAGGAGCGTGTTAGCTGTGTCTCAGTGACTAGGAGTGTGTTAGTTGTGTCTCAGTGACTAGGAGTGTGTTAGCTGTGTCTCAGTGACTAGGAGTGTGTTAGTTGTGTCTCAGTGACTAGGAGTGTGTTAGCTGTGTCTCAGTGACTAGGAGTGTGTTAGCTGTGTCTCAGTGGCTAGGAGTGTGTTAGCTGTGTCTCAGTGGCTAGGAGTGTGTTAGCTGTGTCTCAGTGACTAGGAGTGTGTTAGCTGTGTCTCAGTGACTAGGAGTATGTTAGCTGTGTCTCAGTGGCTAGGAGTGTGTTAGCTGTGTCTCAGTGACTAGGAATGTGTTAGCTGTGTCTCAGTGACTAGGAGTATGTTAGCTGTGTCTCAGTGGCTAGGAGTGTGTTAGCTGTGTCTCAGTGACTAGGAGTGTGTTAACTGTGTCTCAGTGACTAGGAGTGTGTTAGCTGTGTCTCAGTGACTAGGAGTGTGTTAGTTGTGTCTCAGTGACTAGGAGTGTGTTAGCTGTGTCTCAGTGACTAGGAGTGTGTTAGCTGTCTCTCAGTGACTAGGAATGTGTTAGCTGTGTCTCAGTGACTAGGAGTGTGTTAGCTGTGTCTCAGTGACTAGGAGTGTGTTAGCTGTCTCTCAGTGACTAGGAGTGTGTTAGTTGTGTCTCAGTGACTAGGAGTGTGTTAGTTGTGTCTCAGTGACTAGGAGTGTGTTAGCTGTCTCTCAGTGACTAGGAATGTGTTAGCTGTGTCTCAGTGACTAGGAGTGTGTTAACTGTGTCTCAGTGACTAGGAGTGTATTAGCTGTGTCTCAGTGGCTAGGAGTGTTAGCTGTGTCTCTCAGTGGCTAGGAGTGTGTTAGCTGTGTCTCAGTGACTAGGAGTGTGTTAACTGTGTCTCAGTGACTAGGAGCGTGTTAGCTGTGTCTCAGTGACTAGGAGTGTGTTAGCTGTGTCTCAGTGGCTAGGAGTGTGTTAACTGTGTCTCAGTGACTAGGAGCGTGTTAGCTGTGTCTCAGTGACTAGGAGTGTGTTAGTTGTGTCTCAGTGACTAGGAGTGTGTTAGCTGTGTTTCAGTGGCTAGGAGTGTGTTAACTGTGTCTCAGTGACTAGGAGCGTGTTAGCTGTGTCTCAGTGACTAGGAGTGTGTTAGTTGTGTCTCAGTGACTAGGAGTGTGTTAGCTGTGTTTCAGTGACTAGGAGTATGTTAGCTGTGTTTCAGTGACTAGGAGTGTGTTAGCTGTGTTTCAGTGACTAGGAGTGTGTTAGCTGTGTTTCAGTGACTAGGAGTGTTAGTTGTGTCTCAGTGGCTAGGAGTGTGTTAACTGTGTCTCGGTGACTAGGAGTGTGTTAGCTGTGTCTCAGTGACTAGGAGTGTGTTAGCTGTGTCTCAGTGACTAGGAGTGTGTTAGCTGTGTCTCAGTGGCTAGGAGTGTGTTAACTGTGTCTCAGTGACTAGGAGCGTGTAGCTGTGTCTCAGTGACTAGGAGTGTGTTAGTTGTGTCTCAGTGACTAGGAGTGTGTTAGCTGTGTTTCAGTGACTAGGAGTGTGTTAGTTGTGTCTCAGTGACTAGGAGTGTGTTAGCTGTGTTTCAGTGACTAGGAGTATGTTAGCTGTGTTTCAGTGACTAGGAGTGTTAGTTGTGTCTCAGTGGCTAGGAGTGTGTTAACTGTGTCTCAGTGACTAGGAGTGTGTTAACTGTGTCTCAGTGACTAGGAGCGTGTTAGCTGTGTCTCAGTGACTAGGAGTGTGTTAGCTGTGTCTCAGTGGCTAGGAGTGTGTTAACTGTGTCTCAGTGACTAGGAGCGTGTTAGCTGTGTCTCAGTGACTAGGAGCGTGTTAGCTGTGTCTCAGTGACTAGGAGTGTGTTAGCTGTGTCTCAGTGGCTAGGAGTGTGTTAACTGTCTCAGTGACTAGGAGCGTGTTAGCTGTGTCTCAGTGACTAGGAGTGTGTTAGTTGTGTCTCAGTGACTAGGAGTGTGTTAGCTGTGTCTCAGTGGCTAGGAGTGTGTTAACTGTGTCTCAGTGACTAGGAGCGTGTTAGCTGTGTCTCAGTGACTAGGAGTGTGTTAGTTGTGTCTCAGTGACTAGGAGTGTGTTAGCTGTGTTTCAGTGACTAGGAGTGTGTTAGTTGTGTCTCAGTGACTAGGAGTGTGTTAGCTGTGTTTCAGTGACTAGGAGTATGTTAGCTGTGTTTCAGTGACTAGGAGTGTGTTAGCTGTGTCTCAGTGGCTAGGAGTGTGTTAACTGTGTCTCAGTGACTAGGAGTGTGTTAACTGTGTCTCAGTGACTAGGAGCGTGTTAGCTGTGTCTCAGTGACTAGGAGTGTGTTAGCTGTGTCTCAGTGGCTAGGAGTGTGTTAACTGTGTCTCAGTGACTAGGAGCGTGTTAGCTGTGTCTCAGTGACTAGGAGTGTGTTAGTTGTGTCTCAGTGACTAGGAGTGTGTTAGCTGTGTCTCAGTGACTAGGAGTGTGTTAACTGTGTCTCAGTGACTCAGCTGTGACTAGGAGTGTGTTAACTGTGTCTCAGTGACTAGGAGTGTGTTAGCTGTGTCTCAGTGGCTAGGAGTGTGTTAACTGTGTCTCAGTGACTAGGAGCGTGTTAGCTGTGTCTCAGTGACTGTGTCTCAGTGACTAGGAGTGTGTTAGCTGTGTTTCAGTGACTAGGAGTGTGTTAGTTGTGTCTCAGTGACTAGGAGTGTGTTAGCTGTGTTTCAGTGGCTAGGAGTGTGTTAACTGTGTCTCAGTGACTAGGAGCGTGTTAGCTGTGTCTCAGTGACTAGGAGTGTTAGCTGTGTCTCAGTGACTAGGAGTGTGTTAGTTGTGTCTCAGTGACTAGGAGTGTGTTAGCTGTGTTTCAGTGACTAGGAGTATGTTAGCTGTGTTTCAGTGACTAGGAGTGTGTTAGCTGTGTTTCAGTGACTAGGAGTGTGTTAGCTGTGTTTCAGTGACTAGGAGTGTGTTAGCTGTGTCTCAGTGACTAGGCTAGATGTACTATCTGGGTCTCAGACCAGATGTGTTGGTGTTTCTTGTTGGCAGCTGGGCTAGATGTGTTAGCTGGTCTCTGGACTTGGGCTAGTTAGCTGGTCTGGTTGTGGCTAGGCTATATCTGTTTGTTGGCTGCTAAGCTAAAGTGTCTCATTCTCATACAATTATGTATCAGGTTTGTGTTCAATAATGTCAACGATTTTGTCCATTGGAAGCCATATTAATTTACAAACATCAATATTTGTTGATCAATTACCCCACCAAAGATGGCAGTCTTGGATTTACTGTGGGAACCGCTGCATAATTATGTTCCTGGCACTTCCCGTCACAAGATTAAATTGGCTGCTCCACCTTTATTCTGAGAAATTTGGCGAGGTATGCTGGATAGCCCTCCATGGAACAGGAAATCAGTGACTTTAAAATGTAGGGTCTTCTTTTTTCTCTCTCTCTGTCTTGTTAAGTAAGTCACTGATGTGAGGGGTGGAGGGGGTGGAGGGGGGTTGTAGTTGTGCTCGTCAACTGACTCAAGTTAACATTTGCAGTATATCTCATCCTACAATTCCATGTAAGACGTTATCTAAGTACTTGGGAATGAGCCCCTCGTTTGTCGTCAAGGGCCTAGTTAGCTTTCCCGGCACCATGATTACTATGAAAATGGCCAATTAGCCGTCCACTGAGGTTTGAGGTCGGATTAATTCCACCCACAAACAGTGGCCAGGTATATTCTGTGGCTCTTCATTCTCAAGCTTATCCTAGTCAGTTTTCCCTCAATGTGTGGGCGGGACAACACTGAGACTAATCTCTTGAGGCTCATAGTCGCTGCTCATAGTCGGCCAGACAGTGCCAACTTTCCACAGACAGTGCCAACTCACCACGCAGGCTCCTGCACTTCTATGCTCCAATAGATTCTGAACCTGTGTTTGCTGTCCGTTTTATTAGTCTATATAGAAACCACATAATTACTAGAATAGTCTGGGAATTTGTGTAGCAAGTGCTGAAACCTGCTCACAAACCACATGGGACTAATGTCATATTTTCACTGCTTTAGTTCATGGCAAGCAGCACCAAACTCTGCTATAATATTAATACTACAGTATTATCAAGTTCTACATCCCCCCCCCCCCCCCCCCCCCCACATATGCACACACGCACATGCATAATCAATATATCAAACTGTTTTTTTTTAATTCCATTTTAAAGAGAGAAAGAAGGGGGACGGGGAGGGGGGGGGGGGGGGGGGGGGGGGGGGGGGAGGGAGAGAGAGAGAGAAAGAATAAGGTGGAAGATCATCAGAGGTACTTGTGAACAGGAAATTGTAATAAGAACCTAAATAAACAAAACTTGAACTGTTACATATTTACAGGTTAAGTGGGCTATCAATTAGCACTGGCACTGATCCCACAGCTGAACACTGTTTACAAGCTACCTGTGCTAATTTCATTATATATGGTAACACCCAGCTGTGGTAAAATTTATACAGTCTAAATTAGATTAGTAGCAATTGTACTCGATTATTGCTACATTTTCCCCCTCAATCTCTCTAGAACGTGACGTCAAAGTTGATAGCTGCAATCAAATGTTAAGTAACTAAAAACAAATATAAGCATGTGTAGCAATAAAACTAATTTCCTTGGTTACAAAACCACAACTAGTAGACAAATTAAATTCTAGAAATGATTTTTTGGCAATAGCTTTAAACTCCTGCTGGTGATTTAAGAAACTGTACAGAATTACCACAACCTGGAGGAATTGAAATTTGATTATTGTATGTTCACTGTTATTGTAACGTGTTCTGATTAGCTATCTTTAAGCTATGTGTGATGTTGTTTATGATATCTAATACATTTGCCAACTCTGTGCCTCTGCATGAGCTAATTGTTGAAAATTACTGTAAGTAAATTACCTCTAAATATATATATATATATATATATATATATAATACTTATTGCACAAGTCAACATGCAATATCGGCAGATATTTAATGATCACATGTATAAAGGGTGATATTTTATCTCCATATTGTATGACGAGTGTAATAAATTGTGATGCATTGGATATAATTATTTCAACATCTCATCATTCAAAGGTAACTCTGCCATACTTCTTTAAAATTCAGTTGTCCAGAACTACACATGGGTGCGTTAGAGCATTCAATACATAGCATTCATTTGGGAAAAATATTGAACACTCGCCTGATGCTGAAATACTATCCAATGTATAATAAATATTAAATATATTATATATATGTTGCAAACCAATTACAAACTTGGACTGTTTTAAAATGGTCTAGCCATTTTAAAACGGGCCAGACCGTTTTAAAATGGGCCAGACCATTTCCAAACCTCAGACTGTTTTAAAACAGGCCAGACCATTTTAAAACTGGCCAGATCGTTTTAAAAAACAGACCAGACCACTGGCCAGACTATTTTAGAACAGGCTGGTCTCAAACCATTTCGAAGGGTGTCAAATCCTTTTTAAAATAATCAGATCATTAAAACGAGTCAGATAGTTAACCTGGCAAAAAAAAAACAAAGTAAAAAAAAACTGCTAAATGTAAATAGGGCAGTTGCCAAAGCAGACCCAAGACACAGAACTCTTTTGTGTTCGTAAATATTTTTTCAGAATAGAACTATTAAAAAAAATTTTTGATATAAAACAGATAGTCTTTTACAATCTAAACTTCACTAATCCAAGCAATTTGGACATGCCAATCCTATTAAAAAAACACTTGATCGTTTGTGCGTGCATCTGTCACTTGTCCATCTTCTTAAAAGAATGTAACTGAAAAGACCTCGCAATAAACTTCTTTTAAATGAAAATTTAAAAAAAGCTCCCACACTCACAAATAACTAGTGCAGAAATACAGAGTATTATAGGAAGGGCTACAGTCTATCAATCTATTAGAGCATTAACGAAAGCTGAGTAAGGTGGGTCGCAGTCATCTAGGGTGAAAACTAATAAGATAGGCAAGGTCATTCAGTAGACATAGCTATGTTCTCATGGTCAGACAAAAAAAGGGAAAAAAGACAGCTAAGTACACAAATTACAATGTAAGAAATGCAAATATGTAATGAGTTTTTTCAAACCAAACATTTCACAAATTTGAACACCCTCTTGGTCCCACTAAAGTATTCACCCACACAGATACAAAGATCAACAAACAACAAGTTAGATGTTAATGAATTATGTTGCTCAGAGTAATATTTTTTCCAGCTAGCTCTGTGCACAACAGATTCATTACAGAAAGGTCACTAAAAATAAGGGGAAATATATTACGTCTATGGAATTTTGAAAGGAGAGTTTATTTCTCTTTACCAACTATGGAGTGATATGATCTAAATCAGGCTATTATGCCCATAACCACATTCTTTTATTAACAAATTCAAACTATATTATAAATTACACAGGACACATTAAATTAAAGGGAAAATACATTTTCTCTTTTTACTCTGTGTGTCATATTAGTATAATCATCTGAAGTCCTGCTTTTCTGGCTCACTTCCATCAGAAAAAAACCCAACAACTAAGAACAGAAACCTGCCTCGGTGTCTATGTCCTTGGGCTATAAAATAGTTATAAACCAATAAGAATTGTTTTTTACTGCAATTCACATACCCTCGCAACTTGGGCTTCACCCTCGTGTCTTGGGATTTGTAATCACATACAAACTCAATATTGGTTATAACTAGTACTGGTAGCACAACAGGGTATTCAATAAATTTAGATCACGTTGAACCACTGTATCTGTTAAGACATAAGTCAGTTAAAACACTATGAGTGTGTCTAATTTTTTTGACAGTTATTTAAAAGCTTCACAAAAAAAATTAGAAACTGCAATGAATTGAATTTAATGTAAAGTGCTTTACAGAGACAAAAAAAAAGTGTTTTTGTTGTGCAGCTTGGTAAGGATTGCACAATAAACTTGACCATAAATTAGTCATACCCCCCCCCCCCCCCTCAGGCCCGTAGCCAGAGGTTCGCATTGGGGGGTTCGGATTTTAAGACACAAAAAGCCACACCTACTTTTGTTTCCTCGTTAATTCTTCTACAATACTAAAACAAAAGATAAGTGCACTAAAGCTTATCATTTGTTCTCTTCAAAACTATAATCTGTTGATATTCGAGAGAAAAGAGGTATTATTCTCGTGTAACCAGGCTTCTAACCACTACGGTGAGCTGTATATAAACAGTGCATCATCAATACGCCTTATTCGTACTACAAGTTATTTAATAGTACGGCGTGTAAACTGCCCGTTCAAAATGTATTGGAAAAATCGCTATAACTTTTGGAGACGTTATTTTTTAGCGCAGAAGCTATATTCTTATTAGACAGAGTTTTTCAACAGATTAGAAGGAGCCATCGATTAAAGCAAAATTCAAGAGAAAGTTTATCCTGAAGTACAGAGATAGTGACTGCACTATACATATAGCCCACTGTAAATAATCTTCAGCTTACAGTAGTCTCGTGCAGTTTTTATAAAGCTGGCCTACTATTAGCGTGTGATAGCACGGGTAACCGTGCTATTCGGGATTAATAGCACGAACAACGCGATTAAAATAACACGAGGCAAATCGGAGTGCTATTTTAATAGCTTTGCGAGCGCTACTGCTAATAGTAGGCCAGCTTTTTTTTAATCATTTGCAGCGTAGCTACACTAGATAGTGCACTTATACTATCTGTATATTTGAGGTTTAACTTTCTCAGATACTTCCTGATGGCTCCCTTTCTAATCTGTTGAAAAAATTCCGTTGCTCGTGCTATTAATATTGAATCGCACGCTTATCGGCGCTATTACTCTTACTATAGTTGAATGTTTACTAGGTCACTTGGACTCAGACTAGGCCAGAAATAGCAGAGAATTCAAGTGCAGGTTCAGCACGATTGAACAGGTGATGATATTCCAGAAGTTATATGTGGGGTGTGGCTAAAATATTTACTTCCGGTCACTCTAAAGGGGGTTCGATCGAACCCCCCCTCGTCTTAGTGTTTGCTGTTAGCTCTTGCAACATTTCATAGTTCTTTACAAATCTCAGTCACTAGTAACTAATGAAACACTGCTATATGATGCAGCAAGATGTAAGGATGCAAATGCATGTAAATTAAAGCTCCATGTACTTACATTGTGCACTTATTGCAGTTCAAATTCTAGGAATAGTGACATTTTTTCTCAAAGGTGACAAGGCAACACATTTGTCAGAGTGATTTAAGCCTGATTGGTGTGAACAATAACAACAATTAACCCTAATTAGCACCCAGGGTTTGCTAATTCACACCTCCATCATTTCGGGTTAATAAAACATGCAAATTACATATAATATATTATGTCTAGTCTCTTTTCCTTTAGGTTGGCTATCCTCCTCCATACACGAATTTGACATTAGCTAGGCTTGCACAGGTTGTTTATACTTCTATGACGTTTTCTCCCAGATATTTCCTAATTACCCCATATTTTCCCCTCTTACAATTTGTGGGGAACTGGATTCAACAAACAATAGACTAATAGTTTGTGCTCTTGTGTGCTCAGACTTTGTATCTGGTTGCTAGTTAGGAGCCTGCCTGACTTTCAGGTGAGACTGCTCTTGGTTTTAATTGTACATCACCACTGTAAGACCAGCAACATTAGTGGCTAGTTTGGACCCAGGCTGTTTTAAAATTTAAAATGGGCTGGCCTGGGCTTGTAGTTTGAAAATGGTAACATATGTATATATATATATATATATAAATACATAAATGCTGTTATCATATCAGCAGACATCAGAGGTTGATTTTATTATATTTCAGGAAACTAAAAATCGTATGAAGTACCCATGTCAAAAGTAAATTCGGGTAACACCTCTGTCTGAATGACATGATAGCAGTTCTGGATATGTATAAGGTCTATACATGAGTTGTGTAATATGACAACTATCCAATTTTCGGTGCGTGCAAACCTTAAAAAACAATTTTCACTATTTTTACTGGTGTGGTAAAACATTACAAGTCTTCACTCAAAAGTAAATAAATAAAATAAAAAAGGGCGGTTAATTAATTTGAGTTGCAGTTAATTAATTTGAGTTGCTTAGCGCGCTAAGTGTTGATGTAATCATTTTTCAACCTCAAAAGAATGAAGCAGCATTCACAGTGGAAGCTACAGTGTTTCCAGATTTGCACAATGCATGCTTGCACAAAGCAGTTCAAGGGAAGACTAGGGCTATGTAGTGGTTAATCGGCTGAAGGTGACTCCATCTTTGCAGGTAACACTGCTAAGCAACCAATTAGCTGGAGGTTTTTTTTATGTCTTCTATGGTTGTAGTACAAAGGGCCCATTAAAAAGGCTACAAAGCTAATCCAATATACATTTCATACTTGAGCACAAGAGGATAAACTAAATGTGACTAATGTCACAAGTAGTAGTTTAAACGTTATGTAACACTGTCTTTGAGTGTACAAGGTGCATGCAGGAAAATATCTAATTAATGATCGACTGACCGACCCCACGTGAGCCCCTTTAGCTTTGGCAGTCTGGCTTCGGGTGGGGCCTTTGCAGCTGTAACTAGCCCCTCTCCCTTTCCCTGCACTTCGGGATGACTTCTGCTTGGGGGAAGTGGCTTGTGAGGGTTGAGCTAACTCCCTCACAGCCCACCCAAAGCCTTCACAGTGACTATGAAGTGAAGTCACTGGAAGTGCTTTATCCCGTCCCTCTCCCTCCTACACTCTTCCTGTGCTTAGGGAGGTGGGTGGGAGCCAAACAACTAGAAGCTCCTCTTGCCACCTTGCTATCGCTTAGCTGAATGCCTCTGCTCTACTGCGCATGCTTGACCCTACCCCTGCCCCTCTTCTTCCGCCGCCGCCCCTTTTCCAGTCATCATTAGCCTCTGTTAAAACTCCGTTCTAACCTACCAAGCATATGTCATGACATTTGGAATGATATCAATGGAAACTATACAAGAAAGAATTCAATATTGCATGAGCCTTGGCAGTCAAGTTATAACTGATCTATTTAGTCACTCTACATGAAAGTAATTTTGCTCCAGGAATCTGATGATTTTTTTCTTCATAAAAATGAGCAGCATTAGTTTTATCGTGCAATTTTTAGTCTGTTTTGTTTTCCAGAAAGGACATATCTAGATTAAAAGCCTTTAGTCCAATTAAATTATTTCATTCCTATCTATAAATTCCCCCCCAAAAATTAATTTTTTATTCATTCTCTCCTATAAATTCTTTGCAATGTCTGTTGGTTCAATATTGTCTGTTTAGTCTTTTGTTCTTAAAGCATCAACATGGAATGCTGAACTTTCATCAGCACCATCAATTCTTCTATTATTAACTCAAGAAACTAAGACTGATAAAGCTACTGAGTTCTGTTGATTGTACTCACCTTACTTTTATTCATCTGCAAATTAAATTGAATTCATGAGCCAATCAATATCATGAAATTTTGCTTAATGGTGACACTTTTAAAAACTCTGCATGCTATGTGCCCTCCTGTGCCCCCAAGTTGTAAATCTGAGGGGCCAGCCCCCCTTCCCCTCCACTCACCCCATAGCTTGCATCAACAGAGTTATTCTATAGATCCTTTCTGTAAGAAACTTGTCCAATACCTCCTTCTATTTATTAGACTATGTATATATGTGGCTACACTTAGCCCTTATTACAAAATTTAATATGGTATTACTGTAACGGTACTCACCACTATACACCTTTTGTTTCAAACTATTTAATCAACAGTGTCCATAAAAATGGCAGGTTGATCAAAATGTGTACTTTGAAATGGATCCGTAGCTACTGCTGGTGACAAAAAGTAGCTGTAAAAATTTGCCTCTATAGGTTATCAGTTGAATAGTTTGAATTTCCTCTAGCCTCAGCATATTAAAGGATTTCTGTTTACAAACTAGAAAGTTATTTACAGGACATGTCAGTAATGAGGCTTACACTATGAAACAGAATTTGTTGAACTGGCAATGGATATATTCATATGTCCATGACAAGCAACTTTAAAAGGTGTTGTGAACACAAACTTTAGATCAGGTGAAATCACCTTCATCATAATGTCATATTCACAATGACTTCTTCGCCGTGGAATTTTTCACTGGTCAAACGCAGTATTCCATACTGAAGGTGTTCACTTGCCACAGAGACTGAGAGATGATTATTTTTAACAGTATTTTGTTCAAGTGTATTGGTTTTCCTTAGCCCTTCATGCCAGACTAACTCAGCCATGACTCTCCATCCCAGCTTGTTCCGGAAACTATATAGCAAAGGAAACCAGTCTAGTCACACCTGTGACTTCAGTACAATATTTGGAAGAGGAATTTAATTCCTTCTCTGACAGACCCCACAGGCTTGTAAAATGGCATGTGCGTTCATTGGGATGGAAGTGGCTTACATTATTAGTCACTCACTAGAACAGCTAGTAGCTTTTATATTTCTCTTTCTGGTTTAATCCTAAAAGGGCACAGAGTTGTGTTTAACATAAATATAATGAAGGTAGAAATCCAATTTGATAATAAGTTAGTCACCCAACACCATATACTAATTGAATTTAATATATATCACATATTTTATCATAAAATAACCTTTACCATCAACCTTCTTATGGTTATCACAAACTTTTTTTTAACATAAAGAAATTTGGCTGTCAATTTTTTTGGTGTTGTTAAAAATAATGGCCTGTGTGAGAGAGAATTCATCCCACATACTGTTTACAGCCAGTGCATAAACAAATTCATGATACAGTAGGTAATGAGAGATATCAATTCGCTATATATAGTCCAATGGAAATAAGGTATGTAATTATATAGCAGCAACATGGACTATTTTTCTACGTGTCTCATGCTTACATCCTCTTTTGAGGTATTTACCGTACCAGTTTATTCCTCAGTTTTGGTGTTAGAATTTGGTGAGCTGGCCATCAACTGAGGTCAACAAGTGGAGAATTTAGAGGTAAACATGTTTCTACTGATATACCAATTAAACATATGGGAATATCCGAGCTTCGTCCCACCCCAGCTCTCCCACGAAGCACTGCCGGGAGGGGCAGTATAATTCAATGAGTACTTGTTGCCTGGCAATGGTGTATGAAGTCATTAATGTAGCCAGGTGCAAGCTATTTGAAATTTCAAATAAATATAAGCATTAATTTTTTTAAATGGCGGAATTACCTCTGAACATTTTCTGTTTTGGAAAAAATATCAACAATTTATTACACTTGTCATCCATTATGGGAATGACATTTCACAAGTATGTTCACTTGCCTATCACTCGTGAAATATTTGTGTACTCGTGAAATATCTCCCCATATTGTACACTGAATCATGCAATAAGTATTATTATTAGTAGATTTCTGTTGTGAAAGGGTATATATATACACATAAAATTATATGGGGGGGGGGGGAGTATTTTAAAGAATTGGAAAGGTTACAAATTCCAAAGTTTGTCTTTCCTGACATATCAAGGAACCATCCCAGTTGCATCGAGAACCCACATAGCAATGACAGCTCTAATTGGTGTAACGTAATCAATTAATGTTTCAATACACATTAGTAAGTTTACGCTTTTAATTCTTTACCAATTAGTATCACTTTTCTAATACTAATCTACCCAGTATCTCAAAGTGGGGTTTATTGCCATGGAGAATATTTGGGTAGAGCACATGTGTGGTTTCCAAGAGGCTTATAAGAGCTTATCTTTGTATCATATTGGAATGGCAGTTCAAATTCAGGCATAGTACACATGTGTGTGTGTGTGTGTGTCTGTGTGTGTGTGTGTTTAGAATTATGTCTACACACTTTCTTTTCTTACTCTTACACACATATACCACATATTGGGTGATTAAATTTCAAAGAATACTTCCAACTGGTCCAATCCAATGGTAATTATAGCCCTTACACTGTGTACTGGACTATCCCATGCAACAAATGAATGCCTTACAATATCAATGGTAATCCCTGGAGAGAGGGAGAATTCCTGGCACCATTGATCCAATGCAGGCTTAGTAATACAGAATGAAGTGTGTATTGTATGATGATCTTTAATAGTATGTGTAAATCTGAGTGTATGTGCACTGGATTTTCTATATGCGTATGATGAGCATTGCTTTGTGTGTATTCTCTAACTTAAAATGCCAGTGAGTTTCAGGAATCAAACCAAAGCACTGATGTCGTGGTTAACTTTAGTTCACTGATGAATGTGCTATATGTAAGTATTATAGCCCGTTACCCGAGCGACCGCGCTTGTCGTTAAGAACTATAAATCTGATACAGTCTGGTATGCCCGTAAGAAAATGTATTAGCGGGGAAAAGTCTGATATAGTTCTTAGCAACCATAATTATGGTAGAAGGCAGATCAAAGCAAAATGGAATAATGAAGAGTTTGGGTACTTTAATACAATTACTAAGATAGCTAACACTATACTTTGCTCGTTGTTTATGTTCTGGCTATAAAATAGTTATAAACCAAAATCATTAGGTTTGTATTTCGATTTATAAATCCTCGCCACTCGGGCTGCGCCCTCGTGTCTCGGAGTTTATAAATCACATACAAACCTCAATTTTGGTTTATAACTATAACGTAATAGTTAGCTTTGTCACATAATAGAAGAGTCTGTGCAGTAAACTGGGGAACTCATTCCAATTACCCACGCAATCTGCATCACTTCCGCAGCAGTTAAAACACCAGAAATCAATTCTTCCATGCCAAATTAGACTTGTTTCCTGCCTTGTGTTGGTACTAATGACCTGGCCAATTCACCTAAAAAAATACCATAAATTCCACAGCAAAGCTGGAGATTGACACCACCATGAGTCGCTCATCACAGGACTGAGCTTCCATCCTCTCAATCTAGGTGGGAGAAGTTCTGAGTTTAACAGTCTAGTGGATGGAAGGAAACAGATTAGAATGCCAACAGGTTATCAAATAACTCCTTTTTATGCATTCCATTAGTCACGATTACTAGTCCATGATTAAAACATAACACCCCACCCCTCAAAATATAGTCATCACTTCCTAAGAATTTTTAGAAGCCATTATGCAGGGTATGATGTTACATATGTAGATGAATGGGTGTCAGAAGTCCAGGATTCATTATGAAATAGCTTCCTATAGTCCAATATATAAGAATACATGATTTAAAGAATGGAAGTTGTGAGCTATTATAATCTACAATCTACAGCCCCCACAATGTTGCCACCAACTCCACCACAAGATGTGCAACAGCAAATTGCACAGTTAAGAAATTGTTGTTTACTCTTTAGCACACTGGGACGCCGTGCATGGAATGAACAACTGTGAGCTGTGAATACATGGCAACAGTGCTATTAAAATACAATACAGTCTCTAAAAACACACATTTGCGTAGAAAAATACAAGATCTAGCCGATTTAGATGGACTTTAGTAGGCTCTTTAAAAGCACATGCAAGTTTTACAAATATTAATGAGCAATGATTTTGTTTATGTATAAGGATAGTAAATAAAATTGTTTAAATTTTTTTTGTGGTAAAGGGTTTCACGGGACATTCTTTTTGTTGTCGAGCCTTTACATCTCAATAAAACACTTTATTTAGCATTAGCGGGATAACAATATGTTTGTCACGTACTACAGTTTCTCTCTTAGATATTAGCCAGGTCCTCTCAATTTGGTGATCTGAAGGTAGAAGTTAGAAACTGACTAGTAGGTGGTCAAATAATACGTTGGACTGGACAACCTACCCAGGTACAGACAATATTCTACAAGATCCTAATAGTTGCTGCTGGGTGGCATGCACATTCTGAAGTGTAGGGAAATGATCTTTTTGGTACAAAACGATCTGTAGATAAACAGAGATAAAAGGCGCTCTGTAATTTTGGCAGTTTTAAGTCTCTTGGAGCCATTAAGGTGGTGTAATGAGGTAAAGCAGTAGTAGTCATTGCCAATATTTCTTCTTTTTTTAATTTTTTCCTCACTGATTGCTAAACCGAAGAATTCTAGATTAAACCGTTACATTAGCCAGTAAAATCATTTCTAGGTGTCAATAAGTAGTATGGATATTACTAACCAAATTAAAGCTGTGTGTGTGTGTGTGTGTGTCTTTTACACTTCTTGGGGTCACCCTATTAACGATTTTACTGGCTAAAGTAATGATTTAACCTAGAAGTCTTCGATTTGCCAAAATTAAGTGTCAATGAGCAGTATGGATATTACCCAACCAAATTAAAGCTGTGTATGGTTTTTACACTTCTTGGGGTCACTTTGTGCAAATCAAATAATTCTAGGTTAAACCATTACAATATTAAGTGTCAATGAGCAGTATGGGTATTAACCAAATTAAAGCTGTGTATGGCTTTTACACTTCTTGGGGTCACCTTGTGCAAATCGAATAATTCTAAGTAACCAGCCAGTAAAATCATTACAATATTAAGTGTCAATGAGCAGTATGGGTATTAACCAAATTAAAGCTGTGTGTGGCTTTTACACTTCTTGGGGTCACCAGTGTGCAAATTGGCAGGGATGGTTCAATGCAGTCACTTGTAGACATCAACACTGGAACTAATCTCTATGGCAATGATAATTCTCTACATAATACATTATAAAATGAAAATACTTTTGAAAAGCAATTATTTTAGTTTTTGTTGGTTCCGTTATTTGAAAGTTCTGGTTTAGAAATTTGACATGAAACTTCATTGGAGTCTCAAGCCAGCATTTAAAAAATAGATGTTCCCTTTAGGGCTTTTGATTTTTACTGGATGTCCAAGTAAGGGGGGGGGGGGGGGGGGGGGGGGGGGGGGGGGAGGGGGGGTATGCACTCTCATATATAATTATATATTATATTACGATCTTGTTTTAATTCTACGTCATTGTGCATAACTAATGGCCACCCAAGTTTGATTGTTGAAAGCAAGAAAATGACATTTATAATAATTAGATTCCCTCTCATTCCACCTGCATGAGCTTGGAGGTAATTTGGTAGTTATTAGATTTGCTGTACTTTAAACTTCAGCCAATGTCACGTATCACGTCTAGCCAAACACACAGGTTTAGTGCAAGTCAATTGGATTGGTCAGATTTGTGGTTCTGGAATGGCTGGCTCCGTCATGCATAGTTATAAGAACTAAATATGCCATTATCTCCTCGCGTTCTTGAAGTTCCAAACCTGTGTGAGGGCTACAGATGAGCATTGGAGAAAATGGGATTTTAGCACGAATTATTCTATTAACAATAATTATTAGTTATATTGATAAGGGGAAAAAATGTGGTTGTTGTGCAGAAAATACTGACCCTATAACCTCTCTATTTATGCAATGTGTGCATAAATAGCTATAATTGTGGGTCAGACCAATTGTTTTCAACAGACTCATTACTGGGATAATTGTCTGAGGATGTGGATGGACCATTGACTCAAGCAGCCTGGAAATATATTGCATTTCATTCATCCCCAACATCTGTGTGGGCCTTTTCAGTAGGTATGAATTAGATTTTTAATTAGCAGTGGCACTTGAACAGTCAAATGTAATAGATCAATTTGTCTCACAACCATATCTGATTAGCTGAACTTAGACTTACTATCACTGAGTGTTCTAAAATCCGGGTATGTGCAGCTTTCAATACTAACCAGTTCATAAACGACCACTTATTTTTCTTGTTTTGATCAGACAACAAAACAAAACAACAAAACAAAAAACATTGAGAAAAAAAAACACGATAAATAAATGACGCTACATTGCAAACAATTTTTGTACATAGAATAATTGAGTTTGGCAGATAAGTATGTACTTATTTATCCTGTTGCTCCATAGTCAGGTAGACCAGCATGAACGCGAGCTTTCATGATAGTAGCACGTGCCATGAATTGTTGCCGTGACAGCTCCCTCACATGCTTAAAAACAAACAAATAAACATTAAGTTGCTTAACTTTAAACATTATTTCATATTAAAATATTCACCACAATCCAAAGAAATTAGTGACATTTAGTCTCCAGGACCACATTCACTAAGGATCCTTCCTACCTTACACAATGCTTACTACTGAATCACTCTGAATCCTTCATCTACCAGTTGAAACACTTCTACTTCACCCCAATTGTTTAGACTTATTTTTCAATCTTTGAAGCCACCTCATGTTATGAATATAATGGTGAACTAGCTGACCTAGTACTAGTGGGGAAGGCATTGTGGACATCACAAATGATGTAAGAAATCCCTATGGAGCAGTGATGAAACAATACCATTTCAACAGAGCTAATGAGCCTCTCCTAATAAGACAGTGTTCTGGAAATATTCTCAAGTGTTTCAACTGTAGCTGTGGGACTTTGCAATTACCTGATGACCCTTAACTACCACTTGAGGGAGGGAGGGGAGGTCCTAATCTCTCTTGTTATTAGCTTCTCTGCCGGATAGTACTCATCAGCACCACATACTTTTAAATGTGAACACAAGGTTTATCCCATCTACACCATTCAGCCATCTATAGCTTGCGGCTGAACTCTATTGTTACATAATAATCAGAACATTTAGCACCTCCCTCTCTATTCAGTCTTTCACATTCTAGCATTCCTTCTCTCTATTTAGTTGTCAACACTCAGTCACTTCACTGTCAGTCACCACTAGAAGGCCATCCCAAAGGCCGAAATATTATGGTTTAAACTGATCTTCTAGAACCTTTAAAAATTAGCCACCTGCAGTAGCCCTGAACCTTGTGTTCACATAAAAATGGCCCTTAACTACCACTTCAGGGAGGGAGGGAGTGGTCCTAATCTCTCTTGCCATTAGCTTCTCCGCCAATAGTACTCATCAACACCACATAGATGCATTTTACACTACCAGTTCATACTCTCTTGCTAACGAAGTGTAGATAACATTGTAATAACTTCCCTTACTCTGCCCTTCCACCTCCCCTCCCCTCGGCCCCTCCCATCCCTTTCCTCCCTTTAACACGTATCTGAACTTTTACCTTCAAGAACACTTCAAGTTCAATGACGTCCTTTCTGAGTGCCTCTCCAAGATAATATATAGTATCTTCAATGGCATTCTCCTCCGCATACAGCTGCAGGATTCTACGTAGGGGAAAAACAGCGATGAGTGAAATACAAGGATTGGGAACCGTCCCACATTCTCAACGATGAGGATCCCTGAGAACATTAGTAGCTGCCAAGTGAAACCATCCAACTAGGCATTTCAGCAATTAGTTCAATTCCTTTTAGCTTTTAAAAAGAATGAAAACTATTTCTTCTTTCAAAACTTATACATAAAAAAGGAAATACACCATGGAGGAAATCAGTTGAGTTTGAACACTATGCATTCTAATTAAATTAAATTAAATATTAGTTCCTCCCTCCCCTCTCCCTGTTTTCTTACTGGTTGTACAAAGGGCTGGTTGCCTGCACTGCATCATCTACATCCACTTTTTCTGGCTGGGCCTTGAGATACTCCAGCATAGACTCTATCTCAGCATTCTTAGACTGTAGAAATTCCACACTTCTCTCCACTTCCCTCTGAAAACAAAATAAAACAAATAGCCCTACACTTCCCTCTGAAAACAAAATAAAACAAATAACCCTAGTGTAAAATGGCAGCTGAATTTGGGGAAATGTCATTAAGTAAGTGCCTTCTGTGTAGAATTAACATACATAATTGATGAGGCATCCATCAAAGATTCCTTTGCATTAAACTAGTGCAACTAATTTCTTTTCTTTTTTTAATTTTTTTCTTACAACTTTAATCTGAGACTAAACCTAAGTCTACGTGATACTTGTCAAGTCAAGACTCCGCCTTATTTGCTGATGAGTAAACTCTGCACACACCTCATCAAGGGTTTGTTGTGACAACATCTAGCCAAGCTGGTATTCCTAAATGCTTTCAGAAATGAAGTTAAAGGGGTGCATGTACACATGAGCTGTGGGGATACGCATGTGAACCTTGGGAGTGCACCTGCTACGCTACGTGCTTCCCACACTAATTAATGCTCACCCAGCATGGAGTGGGCAAACAACTACCTCTAAACTGCAGCCATGAATTTATTGCTTATAGTGGCTATTTCTTAACAAGCCACTTGCACACGTGGACTGATGTAAAGATTAAGTTATTACATACGTACAAACAGTATTATATATTGCCCCTAGTATGTTTGGACTAGATATGTGCTGTAGTAGCAGAACTGTGTGACATCCTAACTGCGTCTCTGCAAGTAGCATTATCTCAACACATTTGCAGTTGGACAGGAATACAACTTGGGTTTTAAATTAGTAGTGCTGTTTGAATGATTGGGGGAGGGGCATCTATCTGTGCAGCTGTGAAAACTTAATTTGCGGAGGACAATTAATGGCCGGATGCTATCCACTTTAACTTCAAACCAGGGTCGGCTATTACCTAGCTCCAGTTTTGACAGATTGATCCACATCATTCACCTCAGCACCAAAACATAGCTGTACTGTCTTATCTGTATATTTAGTAAGGGGTGTATGAAATCCAGTCATTAAATCTGGCGAGCATGCCTCTGCCTGCAAAAATTGCATTTGTGGAAGCCTCAAGTGAGGGCATAATATTTCCACAGACAAGTTGACACAAGCTAATGGCAAACATCTATATTAGGAAATTGCAAAAACAACTTGAACTCCAACAAAAGTGGGAAGGACCCACTTCTCACCCTATTACGAAATAAAAATGGGATGTTTGAGGAGCATAGAAGTGCATCTAAGGACAATGTTCCAATGAGCATTTAATAGCTTTGTTTGTTACTATAGTGTGGAAAATATGAGGGCAAAAATCTGCACCATCGCTGCATTTTTCTCTTTGTTTTCAAGCGCTGCCGTAGAGGATCAATAGAGTTCCAACATCTTTTCAAGTCAAAAAGCATCAATAAGAAAAAAATCTCATCAAATTTATGATTATCTTTAGCTATCAGTATCTATTGCTTCACTTCATAACTCACTTTTAGTTCTTCAGACAAGTAATGAAAAACAAACACAATTCAATGATATTGCATAACTTCAGAAGAAGTCTACAATATTCCCTTGCCTAAGGAGTTCATTATAAGCATGTACGCAGTAAAAGTAAGAACCAGTTCTTTGCCCGGTACAGCACCAGCACAAATGTATCTAATTTCATTTCATTCTTGCCGTGTTTAGACGGGTTTTTACAAATTTGGTTCCAAGGATGTATATCAGAACTTTAAGACAATAGCCCACACCTTCGTACCTTCCTCATATAGAGGAACCAGCAATAACCTTCACCTGGTGCTCCCACAAGTCTGGGAGGTCTCAGAAACCCAATATGTATTAGCATATTTTATCTTACTGCCTTTGTTTCTCTGGTCTGGTAATTTGGACAGTCAATCATAATGACATAGTTAGATGATTATAGGAAAACTGAATACAACTAGCTACCATAAGTGGATAGACTTCTCTTTGAACAATCCCCGAGCTAGGATATTGTGAGGTCAAACTAGTTAATTGAAACATAACTTATGACTGAGCAGACAAATATAGTCTTATTAAGCCTCATGAAATAGAGTTGCACTATCACCTCAGACACGTCATAAACCATTGATTGTCACAGCTTTCTTAGTCAATAGGGAAAAACCCCTTTAGGCCAGTCTTAATTATCAAGTCAATAAATGACTTTTATCATTTGGGGAGATCATGGTGGGAAGGAAAAGCAGCACATGTGAAGTTGCTAGTACATTGCAGCTATGGTGAGTAATTGAGGTCATGCAGTATCAATTAAAACAATGTCCTTTCACAATCACATTAAATCGGCACAAGCAAAAGATTATTGATTATTGTTAGCAAGTCTGGAGGGATGACCAATTAAAGGAATGGGAATTACAAAAAGTTATTTCCCCCGTTTGAATAGTGTTTGTGAAGTCATTAGTTTACAACTTGAGCTTAGGCTTCGTTTGACAAATGCTCTAATCACAGTTCATTGCAACAGTGGAAAACATCCACAACATAATTTGAAAGACATGACAGCAAGGAGCAAGCACGTTCAGTCTATTAGTGACAGACTACACTAGCTGGAACTGCTTGCAAGGTCATTCCAGAAAAATAAGACCCACTAAAATGAAGTAAACACCCACACCTTGCAAGTCAAAACAAGTGTGGCCCACATTATGTAATGGTCTATCACTGGCCTAATTAAGACTGCTGTCACAGACCAGCAAAGAGACAGTTAATGAAATGAAGGAGTGGTCCACTTTGTCCACCCAGCAACACATGACATCCACAGGGCCATTTCCTCACACCTAGCATACAAGATTATTCACTGGTTTCCTCTCTCTCTCTCTCTCACACACACACACACACACACACAGAGAGAGAATAAGGTACACAGGAGCTAGGCAGGGGCTATACTCACTCACTAACTAACTAACACACACATAGGTAGGGCCAGCCACTACTACACACATACTCCACACACTGAGGCCTTCCTAACTCATTGACACATGCTAGTACCCTGGCAGGGTCATATGACCTCACTGCTCTGGGCAGGAATGGCAAGGTAATATCCCTCACAATAGTCATAATGACATTAAGTAGAAGTGCCAATGGGTTTACTTGAATAGCTCTAACTGGCAGAAATAATTACATTCTAGCCTGACATCTGATAATAAAGACTGTTTGGCAATCCCATAATAAATGTGTAGGTGAGGGGAAATGGGTAAGTATCTCTAGTTCTCTGACCCCCAATCTGACAGTTATAGCAGTGTTGTAATCTTCATTTGAATACAGTTTTATCATCCCTCATAACCTTCCACTTACAGTTTTATCATCCATGTCCTGTAGCATAGAATTGATTTTCTTGCTTCCTTCTTGAAGCTCTTCCTGAGTATGAAGTAACGAATCCATCTCCTCCTTTAAAAGGAAATTAAAAAAATGTTAAAAGTTAGTAGTTACAACCAGTAGTTTAAAATATGCACAGTTGCTAAACCAGTTTGTCAATATTATTTTATTTTCTCTAGAACCCATAGAAAAGCATATAAGCAAAGTCATAACAACAGAACCAACAGAGCAATGGCCCTCACAGAGTGTACCCTACAGTAAACACTATCGAGAGAAAAAAAAAAGTTGACTCAAAGAATTAAATTTATCTCAGTTTGAACTTTGCTTACATGATATGAAATTGGTAAAGGGTAGCGTACCTAAAAACTAACTCTATTTGACCACACAGCAATGTAACAGGGATGGAGAGTGGTGCAACAGTGAAAGTGATTCTTCACAGCATGAGAAATCAATTGAACTGCATGAGTTGTGGGCCGGTGTTTACTAAACTATGTGAAGACATATTGAAACATTAGCACAGAAAAAAGTGACGGATTGCATCACTCTTAAAAAATACACAATTGGGCCAGATTATTCATAAAGTCACAGGTAAAAACAAACTAAAAAGTTGCACCTTCAGAACAAATAGTATCCCCGCAAACATGACAACAATTAATTCTCAAATAATTGACATAAATTGCAGCTGCTTGCATCTTGCCAGGAATAATAAACTCAGTTCAAGTAAAGAAAAGTCAGCAGATTTGTCCATGCATTCGTACGATAGTAGTCACAGCAGAATACCGTAGAGGGCCCACAAGAGGATGCTCTTTCTTGTCCCAAGAATAGACTTTCCTGTTTACCCAGATTCACAGCATGGTATCACTATTGACGACAGGGTGATACCCACCCGGCCCAGCTGGAGGCAAACACCCAGCAACCTTTACCGTATTAAGATCTCCCCCACCAAGGTAGATATCTCGTGACACACTGCACCTCGTAAGGTGTCAGACGCAGCAGGTTCCCCGCTACGGTGGCTTTATTTAAGATGTGTCTGGATATTGAATAGGAATTGTTTTGATTATTGCCTGAACATGGTCAAAATAGAGCTAGGGTTGATCTTGTTTTTACTGTGTCCAAGCAACTTGCTCTGCTTTGGCAAATAATGTGGGGAAATGGTTGCATAACTAAAAAAAGTCATTCTCAAGTGAAAACAGGAAGTAATATCCTTCACCAGATATCTGAATATCAAACTATGATTAGCCATTACTTAATCACCACTCTCCATCTTAGAAAGTTGTAGGATAGCTAGCAACAGCAGTTATGTGGAGCTTGCAAAGTATCTACTCCTCTTACTTTTAAAGTCTTTCAAGTTCCTCACACAATGGAGGTCTCGCAAATCACTATCAGTTAGGTGCTATTGCTCCTGGTCACATGATTCACAAATCATTACACAATAAACTGCTTTGTCTAGTCAATATGAAAGCCTATAATTCAAAGAAGGTACTTCCCACACAACTTTTAACTTTATCACTTCCACAATTTCTTTCTCAGCCTTCTTTTACTCCTTAGATGTATAGATCTAATGAGTAAAAGAGGGCTGAGAAAGAAATTATGACGTGATAAATTAGAGGAGTAAAACAATTCAATGAATAATAAGAATATTTGAAAAAAGAGAAATTTCGTTGGTCTGTTGAGAGTAAGACTGTAGCATAGCAGTACCCCTTAACAGTATAACTACAGAATTGGAGTGTTTGTTCGCCGGCTAGTTGTCGTAGCTCAGTGGTAGAGCGCTTGTGCGCTATACAAGCGGTTCAATTCCCGGTGGCAACCAAATATTTTTAATTCTATATTGTAAAAAAAAAAAGCCTGTGAAAGAGAGAGAATACATCTGACTTTAACTTTGTAAAACTGGTCTAGTACCTCTCACTCCATTCCCTTAGTAGATGTAAAACTTGAAAAAAATATATTGAATGCAGTCCTATTTATAAACAGAACAAACCAAATGGGCTGTATCAGCGCAGCTAAAGGAGTTAGAATTACATTTCTAATTATTGACACTTCCATAACTCAATAATCTCGTGAATAACTTAAAGCTAATGAGCAAGCTCTGGTTAGTTCCAAACTTCAGCATTCAGTACAGACTTTTTAAAAATCTCTTATTACTAAACTGCCTATCAAGCAAGAGAGCTGCATTGTACGTTATGACCTGGTCTTCCTCAGCTGCAAGAGACACTTGTGTGGTTCTCCACTAACTTTGTTAACGAGATGCTAGCACCTCCTCCAAGCAGTTCTCATATTTGTGTCTGCAGCAGAAGGCTTCAGCATCAACGAAGAAAGCATGGTCATTCGAACAAGCCACTTACATAACATTGTTCAACCAAGTTTTCACACAAGAAAAATGCCAGATATATTTTTAGCAGACCAAGACCTTAAGAAGCCAATTTCCCCTTGCAATTGGACTAACATATCCATGGAGCTGGGTCCATATGAAGTCCAGCAAGGAGTGCTACAGGGAGCACAATTAGCGAGCCTATTAATATTATTAAATGCCAGCTTCACAGACCCAATATTGGGTAGCATAAGGCAAATGATTGGAATCCTCAGACGGGCACAAACCATGTGGCAATACAATTAGGTTGCCAAGATCCAGGAGGTAAAATAAACAAAGCAATGTTACATCCATGCCTCGCAAGAGCTGCCTCATATCCTAATATATATAATTGTAGAAATGATTGTTATGAGAGAGAGTGCACACGTACCTGATGCAGAAGCAGCATGAGAAATATGTATTTAGGTATACTTTCAATTTGCATTCAGTTAGGGAGATTCCCTGTCTAAATATACACACCAGAAAATCTGGCTTCCCATCCATACTGCAACCATAGATACCACTGGATGAGAAGCTAGGTGTTACCCACTCGTGCAATGGAAAACCTACTAAATAATTTTTAGTCTTCCTTCAAGCAAAATCATTCGAGATGAACCAATTTCACCTCATACACGCACACACGCACACACACACACACAACAACAAAAAAAAAAACAACAACCAAGACTCTGGACTATAATTTTTTCCTAGTAGTCATTTATGTTTGCTTGTTGGTTTCTTGTAGTTTGTAGTTTATTTGTTCCAGTCTGCTTTCTTCATGCTAGTCTAAAACGTCAGTTCTCTTACCACTCCCTGTGTACTTAAGGGGCAATAGAGAAGATGCTAATGTGCTACTGAGTAGCAATTGGCCACTACCCACTACAACAATTTTTTTCCACCATTCACCAGGGCTTCTATTGGAGACCAAGATTTTATTGCTGCTTTCAGATCCTAACTTCAAATGGAGGCGGGCACTAGTTGGAGACGGGATTCCAACTGAAGAAACCTCCTCCCACCTCTCCCCTCCTCCCACCTCTCCCCTCCTCCCATCTCTCCCGTCCTCCCACCTCTCCCCTCCTCCCACCTCTCCCGTCCTCCTTCAAACCCAAGAGGTCAATTTGTGCCGTCCTCCCACCTCTCCCCTCCTCCCACCTCTCCCGTCCTCCTTCAAACCCAAGAGGTCAATTTGTGCCACAGGCAAATCTAGTGTTACAGGTTCAGGGAACCAAATCAAGAAGTTCGCACTCTTCGTTTTTATTAATTACACTCCTCCCACCTTTTTGATTAATTACACTCCTCCCACCTCTTTGATTAATTACACTCCTCCCACCTCTTTGATTAATTACACTCCTCCCACCTCTTTGGTAGGCTTTCTCACAGCCTATAGGAGACTACAGTAGAACCTCAGTAATCTGAACACTAAGGATCTGAAGGATGTTCAGATTAGTGAAAGGGGGAGGGGTTATGTAGCTTTAAGGGGTGGGGCTCAACCTGGTAGCTGTTTGGATTATCTAATATTTCAGATTAGTGAGTTCCGGATTACTGAGGCTCTACAACCGTCACATCTAACAACACCAGCCCCTTCCCCCCTCCCCCTCCCCCCTAACAGTGACAAACTACAAACTCAAATAGTCTGTATAAATTTCATCCCGGCATTGTATGTAAGTGGTCTATTGTCTGAATAGAGTGGAGACATTCTGACAGTGAATGGCCACTGTTAGGGGGTCTCTAGATTAGTAAGGTTGTGCCAACATCAGCCAGAATCCTAGATAAATAGAATGTAGTAACCGGAATACTCAATAAACAGGTGAAGGTGAAAGTCTGCCAACATGGCAACTGATAAATACACATCACAATAGTGAGGTACAGAGGAAGACAAAACAGACACACATACTTACTACACACACACACACACACACACACAGAGACAGACAATTATGCATGCAAACAAAATGGAGACCCTAAATATGTGGAGACATTCAACTATTCACATAAACACAGACATACAAGCACAACTAAACACAGACACACCACAAAATAACTAACTACATATTTTAAGGATACTTGACAGTTCACTGAAGGAATGCTAGTGAGCACAAGAATTCAGAGCAATATAGGTCACTAGTCTAGTCTCTCTACAAGCATAGCAATATAGGTCACTAGTCTGGTCTCTCTACAAGCATAGCAATTGACTTCACTGTTTTAAGGAAATAGAGAGTTCTCTATTTAACCCATTCATGCAGTAATAACTATAAAACTAAGACTTTCTGGTATTGCTTATGAGAAAATGGCAAACATGTGAATGGCGAAGTTAAAGAAAGAAAGGAGACAAGATGAAGACTAATATGTTTTAATGGGTCTGGCGTCATTTTAACTTGGCCCAATCAATGTAAAGTGAAGAGTAGAGATGTATAAAACTAGAGTTTAATAAATATATTCCACACACTACATGTGACGTAGTGTGTCTTTCACTTTCATCATTAGCCAATATGGGAGGGGTACAATTCTTGCAGCCAATATGGGAGGGGTACAATTCTTGCAGCCAATATGGGAGGGGTACAATTCTTGCAGTAAATAAAAGAACTAAATAGTTCCAAGTGTTTTATCTTACCTGAGCTGTGTTCATAACCTCTGTGACCTGCCTTCTGATCCTGTCTGCCACAGCTGTCTCTAAACTCTGTCTTTTGATCTTCATGGTCTCTTCATGTTTCTTCTTTTCCTCTTCTGCAGACAGACCTGCAGAAACAGCTCCTACAGCTGCTGCTGTCGCTATGGAACTGGTAGGAGGGTAATAAGAAGGCGTGGTGCCAGGAGAAGGAGGTTGGGGCTGCTGAGGATGATAGCTTGAAGTGGAAGTAGGGTAACTTGCTATACATGGTAACATGCATGCATGCATGCATTAAACTCAGTAAGCAAAAAAACAAAAAAAAAACAAAAAAAACCCCCACAGGTACACTAATTGGTAAAGGGTTTTAAAATAAAAAAAAATCTAATGTAATGGTCTAAAAACTGACTATACTTTACCAACATTCAAAAAAGTGCAGATAGATCTAGTTAT
>WLWD01002581.1_pt1 | contig 55856 bp, 40 predicted proteins | sample 6712731 | NCBI WGS metagenome assembly WLWD01 (sample SAMN12718690, study PRJNA576275) | sponge metagenome | isolation source: marine sponge | host: Mycale hentscheli | place: New Zealand: South Island, Marlborough, Capsize Point | collected 2014-11-01 | reverse complement strand
GATCAGTATAAACAGCCTTACAGATTAGCTGCACTTCTTCAAAGCAACATTTCTCTAGTTCTGGTCCTTCAATACCAATTCGTATTAAGTCATAGATACTGTAGTTTTTGTATAGTGACAGAGGAACTTTATATTGCTTAGGTCCTCCAGAGAGGAACACTATAAACTTAGTCTCCCAGCTTTGAGGGCAGGATCAATTAGTGTCCCTCTGATTGCGCTTAGAGTCCCTCCTATTGCGTTATTAAAGAGCAGTCACTACATTCTAAATTAGTTAGGCGCTGTGCAGCTATCGTGAACTACTGTTTTTAGGGTCCCTCAGGCCCTAAGTAGTGCCCTCGCTGCACTCGGGATGTAAAAGCCTAGGGCCTCCGGGATCCTAAAAATGGTAGTTCTCTTGGAGGCGGTGCCTAACTATTATATAGTATGTCAAGTTTTCATAGGAGAATCTGACACTCTGTTTCACAGTCTCATAGTTGTGACTAGATCATACTATGTAGACAAACTGGGTTTGTTTGTTTTTGTGATTCTACAAAATCCCCCCACCCCCTCCAGAGAAAAATCCTGTATGAGTCCCTGATTCTGCTAGCAGATTATAGAGCTGTGTCAACAGGCTAAGATTTTTGTGAACTCAAGCATATTCAACTTGTGTGATTGTCAGAGCTGTTTTTAATTCCTTACCCTTCCACTTATTTTTAGATTTATTGTGGCAACCATTAGTGATTGTATCTGTCCTTGTCTTCATGGATTAGCTAACTACTATAACAGTTGTTTGTTGTTGTTGTTTATTAGTTCATCCTTTTTTATCACTCTTATTTCTGTGCTACAGTTAATATTAATGGCAATTGTAATATTGACATCACATTACTTTTCAGTGAATATATTAAAATAGACTAAATAATGGACTATAAAAAATTATTCAATAAGTTTGCACAAGTGTACAAATTTCAACTACTGGACAACAGTGTTATTCTTCGTTATTGTGAACTTCAAAAGCATTCTCACAGCCACAGGTAGACACAGTTGATGTTTCAATATTCTCAAACAAGCTTACAAGAGTATACGTATTGGGTCGTCTGTAAAGTCTCCTGTGGCAGGTAATTTCACTCCTCCCAGTCCTCCTTATTTTCTAGGCGCGGACTACCAAGACGCACGGACTACACTTGATGATATGAACTGAGTAGCACCAGAAATAACTATAACTACTGCATTCAAAACTGCAAGACAGACTTAGCTCCTCTCTAGCAATAGTTCCTGCACCAATGCACACCTGAGTAACCCCCCACCACCCACCACCCCCCACCCTTTCGCGTGAATTTTGATTAATTGTGAGTCATTGCCATTACATTCACATGACAAAATTGCTTCCAGTATTTAGAAGTGCATTCCTCATTCACTGTGCCTGCAGTCGTACCAACTCAACTTGGACATCTTAAACTAAATTTAAACTTGCACTTTACATCTCTGACATTGTTTACTTAATCATGCAAATGTTTTAAAACCTAGTTAATGAATGCACTACCAGATGGACCATGATGGTGTACCTATACATGCATGTGTACATGTGTGTATACGTGTGTGTGTGTACATGTGTGCGTACCTGCTCCAATGAGACAGACCATCAAACAAAACAGCAGCACCGCAGTACCATATAGGAAGTTGTAGAAATAGCCGGAAGGCAAGCCACACCCACCTGGACATTGGTCAGATAAAATAAATACATGGACTGCTGGTCCATTGCAGAGAAGAGCTATACGTTGTCTTACCACAATATGGCTCCAGCAGACTGCCTCCCTGTCCTAGGTTACTGGTAAGTGCCTCCACAAAACCTGCAGTAGTATACTGGATATGTACAGAGTATACTGGATATGTACAGAGTCGCCATAGTACAGTTATTGTTCGGGCCAGCCCTCATTAAAGTGGTTGCCAAGGCAACTCCTCAAGAATTTGAATATGAACTAGAGCTGGACTCATTATTGTATGTATGTGTGTGACTCCTTATGTTTTTGTTTGACCCTCTTTTACACTCTATACACCCCACTGTTTGTGTCTCTCACTATATTGATTCAGTCACACCTCCCATTCAATAACTAATCATCACCTCTTATTCAACTTCCCCCATTAGTATCATTTTTTCCCTTATATATCTCTCTCTTTACCTTTGTTTTGGCAGTCTTGCAAGAAGTTTGAAAAACTAAAGTGTTCAGTCTCTTTAGACTTCTAAATCTAATTCTAGCTACTCCTTTTGTAGTGGGATCAAGCGTGAGGGCCTTACAACCCCTCTCCATAACGTTCGCCGCCCCAGTTATTCCATTTAAGTAGCTTACATAGACCACACCCATTCACACATTCATCTCGAGTGACTTTAAAGGCATGGCTGGTTGGACATAACAGTTTATTAAGCCAGCAAACCAGCTATAATTCTTGGAATTGTTAACAAGTTTAAGTTAAGGAAGGGAACTACCACATTCCAAGAAAAATATCACAAGATATACCATGTGACCAACCAATTCTAATATCCATCAGAAAATATGGCCTCTTTCACCCCTAGATGATGGCTATTGGTTCATGAACTTAGAATGAGCTTATCTGGTAATACAGCACACATAATAACTCTCCTTCCCCACAAATATCCCTTGTGGGCTTGCTCAGGAGAGTTGTCACTCTGCTTGGCTTGCTCGCACCTGATGACAGCTAAATAGTTGCTGCCACCAGAATCAAGGTCCTCTCTAGCTATACCTACCCCCCTCCCCCCCTGGCTCACAAATATCCCTCCTGGCTCACAAATATTCCTCCTGCCTCACAAATATCCCTCCTGGCCCACAAATATCCCTCCTGGCCCACAAATATCCCTCCTGGCCCACAAATATCCCTCCTGGCCCACAAATATCCATCCTGGCCCACAAATATCCCTCCTGGCTCACAAATATCCTCCTCCTGGCTCACAAAATATCTCATGGCCCACAAATATCCTCTGGGCCCACAACCCTCACAAATATCCCTCCTGGCCCTCCTGCCTCACAAATATCCCTCCTGCCTCACAAATATCCCTTCTGCCCCACAAATATCCCTCCTGGCCCACAAATATCCCTCCTGCCTCACAAATATCCCTCCTGCCTCACAAATATCCCTCCTGGCTCACAAATATCCCTCCTGGCTCACAAATATTCCTCCTGCCTCACAAATATCCCTCCTGGCCCACAAATATCCCTCCTGGCTCACAAATATCCCTCCTGGCTCACAAATATCCCTCCTAGCCCACAAATATCCCTCCTAGCCCACAAATATCCCTCCTGGCTCACAAATATTCCTCCTGCCTCACAAATATCCCTCCTGGCCCACAAATATCCCTCCTGGCTCACAAATATCCCTCCTGGCCCACAAATATCCCTCCTGGCTCACAAATGTTTCTCCTCTTACCTATAATAAAGGAAGCTGATGCAAAGACATTAGCCAAGAAAAACACAATGCCAATGGAGCCTCCAAACTCTGGACCTAGAGCTCTGCTGATCATGACTGTATAGTACATGTACAGTCAAGGAAATATAGCCAACACAAAACTAATGCATTTACTAGACAGACATGAACGTTTGAAAACAAACAAACTCAATGCAATAAGGATAAAGACAACTTGACAAATCAAAACATGAAAGTCAAAATAAGCAGGTGCCTGAGAATTCAGACTTACAAGCAAGATCTGGTGGCATGTGCAGCTCAAGCAATCTATTTCTCACACTTCACATGAGCTGGACCCATATATTCTATTGTATTATTGGATTAAATTACTATGCACTCTTGTTAAGAGAAAGGTAGGTCAAGTTTTAACTCCCCCATTCTTTCAAATTCAGAGTCAAGCATATTACACTGTCAAAGAAAGGCAGGGTTGATGTCGACATGTTGATTTATAAGCTTTATAAGAGTACCACAAAAAAATACTGAAAAAAATCTAAAGACACTTGATTTATTTTGATTCAAATAATAAGCTTCTCACTAGAAATGATAACTCTTTTTCTTCTACAAGTACAGGAAGCCGTACCAAAGTGTGCCGTTGTTCCATTTTAGTACATAAAACAAACAAACAAACAAACAAACAAAAAACACGATTGCATTGAACTCGTACCTGTCGGAAGTTTATTCGCTGTTCAGTTAACTGGTAAATTCAGACGTCTAATGTTCAGATCTCTGAGGTTCTACTTCGGCCCGGGCCATGACGCTGGTTTAATTTCGGGCATAATAGGTGTGTGAAAGAATCGAGCATAATAGGTGGTTTATTTGAAGAATTTTATTTTTAATTTTGAAGTGCAAAGAACGCCATTCACATTCTGAAAACACATGGTACATTTAGACTCTGTGGTAGGTAGTGCCAGTACAGGGTATGTGTAGGACTAAGAAATGGCCGAGTCTGTGAGTCAACAAAGCTCAAAATTTATGTAAACATCCATTATGCTTCAGAGAGTAGAGTACACTACTTGAAGCCAGTAGTCACACTGCTGTAGTCTGGGAGAGGCTGGCTGTATATGTCATGGTTTGTTTAATCCACAACTTGTTCCTATATTTAATTATGGTTCTCTGCCCACAGTCCTTAGAGTATTTGCAGTTCACACTCTTGGCAGTTGTTGTGGTGTGCTATCTTTGCTGTATTTGGCAGTGGCAGCATCTCCTAGCAATTATTCTCGTTTTGTTGACATGACCACACAATGTGTGTGACTGAAAACTGTGGGACTGGGCTATTGTAAGCTTGTTCTACTGTACATGATGTTTGAGTGTAGCTTGAATTAGAAGCAACACTTCATAAATAAATACCATTACGTAGGAAAAAAGACCACAAAAATAATTTTGAACATCCTATTAAAACCGGCCAACGCTTCTTAAACAAATACCATTTTGTAGGAAAAAAAAGAAAGAAAACTAAACCAACTTTGAACAACATCCTTTGAACAATATCCTATTAGAGTCAGCCAACACTTCTTAAACAAATACCATTTAATAGAGAGAAAAAAAGGACACAAAACCAACTTCCTATGACATATCCTGTCTAACAATATTAATAGCAACAGTTTTATGATGTCACAGAATGGCAGATGTAAAAATACAAGGAAGGGAATGCTTGCTTACAAATTGTCACTTGCACTTTATTAACTGTCTATCTGTTGTAGCCAAGTATCCCGAGTGTGAGAAATGGCCGAGTGTAATTGGCAGAGAATAAACAGAAATGGATGAAAACATCTGCATTGACAACACACTGGGCATTCCACTGATGCATTGCATACCAGTGCCAGCAAAGAAGGAAGAGATTGTGCCGCCAGTTAAACAATGTACGACATTAATCAGACCAAATAGTGCACTCCTAACTGCAGGCCGTGAAGCTAGGAATTACCGTGCAGACTTCGAGGATGTGGCACACCCCATCAATAGTTCCTATGGAGACCCTGCAGGAGGTGTCAACACACCAGAACAGGAGACCCAGGAGGGAGGGAGGCCTTGTGTGCTGGTCATGGGCAACGAACTTTCTATTTCGCTCATACACAGGGGATAAGGTTCACTGCGTGAAGTACAGAAGAACACACGCCCCTACCTGTCTTCACTCTGCTCCTCCGGCAATTTGACGAGCATTTCAGAAACATTTGCACAACACACCTCCGTCTCTGCATTTAAATATTTCCGTAAATATGTTCTGTCTGTCGTGTATTTTGATGTTCCAATAGTCTCAGCTACTATTCCTTACTTTGTACCATTCCTACTTTCAACACCTTCACTTTGTTGACTGCACAGCACAACTATGACATCATGCTTGGCTTCTGCCTAACTTATTACAAAGGCAAGCTCAACACAGAGATGCTAATTTACAATTTACAACAAAAATCTGAAAATCTACACTAAACAGGTGGCACTAATATCTATAAATAGCTCTGCAGACCACAGTTTAGTGACCACATGAATTGACCGCCACCGCCAGGATAGACATTCCCCACTACTTGATGGGACAACTCCAAAATGAGTAGGAACACTAACAAGGGAACACTGACCACAAACTTCCTATAATGACTGGTATCCTGTCTAAAGTTAGCATAAATGATGACATGTGATGGCTTAAAGTATGACTTCCTGTTTTGGTGGTAAGAGTATAAAAGAACCTCCCGTGGTCGCTCACTTCTGCCAGTGTACAACATTTGAACACTCTACTACTACTACTGAGAACTGAGACTTGAAGTCAGTGATTTGTAGTTTAATGAAAACACAATGGCCGAGTGCAGTCAGCAGAAAAATGATAAGGACAACTGTATTGGCAGCGCACTGGAGAATTCTCTTACATCAACTGATGCTGTGCATTCCAGCAGCAGCAAAGAAGGCAAAGATTGTACCACTAGCTACGACTCCTCCAACAAGACATCTTATACTTTAGCAGAACCTAAAAGAACTCGCCTATCTGCAGGCTGTGAAGCTCAGTGTTTCCGTGCAGACTTCGAGGATGTGGCATGCCCCATTAATGGTTCCTATGGAGACCCTGCAGGAGGTGTCAACACACCAGAACAGGAGACCCAGGAGGGAGGAGGGCCTTGTGTGCTGGTCATGGGAAACGAACTTTCTCTACTTCGCTCATACACAGGGGATAAGGTTCACTGCGTGAAGTACAGAAGAAAACTCAGAACACACTCCCCAGCCCGTCACCACTCTGCTCCTCCGGCAATTCACTGAGCGTTCCAGAAACTTTTGCATAACAAACTTTACAATATATATCTCCACATCTGCTTGTCAATATTATTTCTGTAATAGCCTGCCTGCTTATAGAATGTTGTTTGTTCCGAATTCTCATGTTCCAAAACTCAAAGCAACTATCACCACTTTTTATTCTTATTACTTTCCCAACTCCATTATTTGAAAGAAAAAATTGTGTGATAATTATAAAAAAAAAACTATTATTTTAATGAAGAAAAACAAAAGGTAGCAGATGAAGCTATTAGTAGCATACACAGCATGACATCATGCTTCTGCCTGACTTACTCCTGCAGGGAGAGACAGCTGGGAAGAGGGGAGTTTCATTTCTCAACTGAAAGCAGTATTACTTCATGACAACTTAACAAATAGCACACTTTGTTAATACAACAATGTGTTAACTAATTGCCGCTGGAGTAACATGGACTGCAGAGAAAATGAAGGTAGAAGATGACCCCGACACGACAAACATTCCTAAGCTATGGGCTCATTGACTATTCCATAATCAATCATTGGGCATTTTGACTATTCCATATATCAATCATGAATGATATCATAAATAAAACAATTTTAGGCAATTAATCCATACCTGTAGGGATTTCCCCTTCATTATCCAGAGGTGGTATAAAAGCTACCAATGTCTAAGTAAGACCAGTTTAGCTTTCCAGAAGAAAGTAACAAACTCAATTCTAAAGAACAAGTAGTTCTTGCATTGTACTGTGATTGATAGAAGTAGCATCCACTCTTACCTGATACTTGCTATGCAGTCTCATACAGAACAATCGACTGAACTGGAGAGTAGTACAGATGATTCAAGATATCCTGCAAAGACCAGCACAGCAGAATTCGAGGAAAAACACAGTAGCAGCTACGCTCCCCTCAGCGACAAATCCAAGGTCGCGCACAAACTACTGGACCCGGCGAGACAACAGAAAATTGAAAGACAACATAGCAAAGCCGCAGGAAATAATCAACTACAGCTTGGAGTTGATGCCCAGCAAACGGGTTGGAGCTTGCCTCCTGCAAACATTACCACAGTGGTGGCACAGCAGGAAACTGTAGAGGGAGGCAGGCCTAGTCTCCTGGTAATAGGAACAGCCATGTTCAAACATGCATGCCTGACTAAGATGGGAGCCACATGTATTTAGCTTCAACAAGTTGACTGAACTCAGACATTGGATTCCCCTCCATGCGATTGTCACCAGAACAGTTTCAAGCACTGTTCTTCTCTTGTTGGTAACACAATTGGTATGTACCACTCACTATTAACAATTGGTATGTACCACTCACTATTAACAATTGGTATGTACCACTCACTATTAACATTTTGACTCACCTGTAATAAGTATTCTCACAGCATTTCATCCATGAGCACATATGCAGAGTAGTCAATCATTATTTATCATTTGTTTTGTAGAAGGTGTCATCTAATATAATATATATATTATATCCTTCAAAAGCTCACGAGCTGCTCATGATACTTACACTCAGAATAGGCACCGTCTGACAGTAGTGTTGAAATCCAACTGACGTTCTTATGTTTCTCCAATACACCCAGCTCTCTCTGGAGTTGAAATATATATCGCTCAAAACATTCAACTGTTCGAGCCATGGCCCTAAGACTAGCGATATCTTCCTGGTCCTTTAGTAAAATTCCAGTAAATTATGTTGTTGCCCTTCCAGCTCGCTTCTTCTCCGGACACCGCCGCAATACACACACAGTCAAGCAAACGGAAACGAAACGTCGCGCCGTGCGCGTCGGTTTGACGACATATAAACTGTAAATTCGGTAGAGATCGCCAAACAAACCTTACAAGATACGCGCGTAAATTCAAACCTTTTTGTACGATAAATGTTCACATTTAGCCTCTACTACATGTGCAAGTTGAGTTAGGAGATTAGCTAGAACCCTCCATATGGGCGTCAGGATGACTTACCCTGTCTAGTTGATATTTGAACAAGTGTAGCAATTATGCTGTGAAAAAAATTACATCTGGCATTCATGTCGTAAATTTAATTAAATAAATTATCCGGAGAAAATTATTTTCTTGCTTTGACCCATAATCTTAGCTATTACCTTCCATATTCTTATCTACAGGGTTGGTAGGTTTTCCCCCACTACCTCAACACTTAGCAACGCCCACCAATAACTCAAGTATGCAGATTATTACTTACCACTGGCCACACCCTCTCATTGAATCAATTTTGTACTTGAAGATTATTTCATGCTACACCTAAAGGGCATAATACAGCCAATAATGCGATTGTCAGAAATATTTATTTGCCGACTATTTCAATAGTTTGCGGAGTGAAACAGTTTTGTTCAATTTTTTTTGTTAACTGATGCACAAATAACAAGGAATATTTTCTCTCAGTGGACAACCACATTATATAATTGATTCGCTCCTGTAATTTATTAGTATTAATAGGATACAGTAGACTCCGCCTCCTTCAACAGTGGCACTTGTTGCGATGGCAGATATGGAGAGGACGGTCAAGACAACCACTAGATAGCCGATAAACATCATTACCATGGACATCCAGAAGCCAGCCTAGTGTAATGCAATAAAAGTATTTAGTTAGCTATACAGAAGATACATTGCAATGATTTTAAAGAATATAATACACTGATAATTATCAGCTAGCTACACTGATATCTACATTAGTGGACATAATTATTATAATAGCATATATAAAAGTTAGTTCTTGTGGTGCCGCCAACAAGTTAGTTAATGTGCAATTGTGCAGCAACTGTATACAACAGGGTGTTGTTGTTGTTGTTGTTTTTTTTTGTAACAAAAGTGTGGTAAAGTATCGTCAAATTTACATGTCAACCTGGTAAGTGGTTGTCACATTCTATGTGTATACTGTACAAAATTTACATGGACTTATCTCTCTCACCTGACCAAGTACAAAGCCAATTCTGAGGAAGAGTATGACACAGAAAATGGAGAGGCAACAAGGAATAGTCACTCCAAATATCATACTGAGCTTCTTCTCTGTGGCTATAAGGTTAAAACAATAAGTTAATGAACAGTGCAGACAATGTAACAGGTGGGGTGTGTGACACTCAAGAATAGTGATATGAAATTACCAAAAATAAAGAACAAATATCTTATTGATAATATATAATTGGCCTAGGATCATATATCTTAGCCAGTAATAGGATCTTGCAGTATAAAGATCTTTATGCGCAGTTGTATGCATAGAATGAGTGTCTTATATACCTCCTCCTGTGACTTTGTTTCTATGAGTATGAACACGAACTAGCTCTAAATAATCCCCATTGACAACTGGTAGAAATCATCACATGTAGCAGTTGAATATGAACACGGCCAGCCACCAACTGAGGCAACAGCTAACAATAGATCACAAAAGGCAATTCTTGTTGCCACCCATGTGAGTTCCAATAGCCAGGACACGACCACTTGTCCAGGAACAACTCTCAGACACCAAGCTCTTGTATCCCTACACTCTGATATACTGGGCCCATACCAACCACAGGCCATATTTCATAAGGAAAGGTCCAAGTATAAAATTGTTTTGTTTTTTTCCAGGCTTAAACATACATATGGTAAAATTCAGCCCCTTCAAGGTGTCAAACTACAAAACCACAAACTAATTTTATGAACCTATTGACATAGCCTTAATATATATATATATATATATACAAAAAATGAACTTAGTAGATCTTTTGGTTTCCCTGCAGTGGAATAAAAACCATGACAGTCAAAATGTCAAACTGTTTGCTTTTTAAGCTGGAAGCACTGTAGTTGCTGCAAACCCAAAACTTTACACACAACAAAGCCAAACAAATGTGCTGTTGTGAACTGTGTATATGCATATGTGTGTATTGTACATGCCGGGGTTATGCATAATAGTGTCTGTATGTGCATATGCACGCATCTGTGTATACTTGCTCGTGCATATCATAAACATGTAAAAACTGAATAGCAGTGTCGGAAAGTGAAGAAAAATAACTTATCACTTTTTTTTTCTCGTGATACAGTTTATGTGTTCTCTAATACTAAACTGCTACCATGTCAGGAGATCACATAGTTTACATAAGCTCTTCGCGTTTCTGTTTCTATTGAACTAAACTAGTAAGAAATATTAAAAAATATACCTCAAAGAGACGATTTTGGTGGTACTAGTTATATTTAGTCTCCCGTTCTTAGTTTGATGCAGCTAAGGTTGGTAACTTGGGAAAACTAATGTTTAAGTTCTAATCGGGAGGGACTGGCACATGGTGAGTAAATCAGAGCACTTGGCGCTTAAGCTTGAATTACGTAATCTAAGTGTAATTCCCACGATAGATCCACATCACTCTTAGGGAGTAATTGGCTACTACATAAACTACTTACTATTGTACCCAAGCTTCGGGGAGAGTAAATGGTGTAAAGACAAGTACTACAGAATTGGAAAGCCCTCAGGGACATTGTGTTCTAATAGATCCTGTATGTCACTCAGCAAGCAGTGTCTGTGGTAAAGGTCGTTCTGACTTACTCCCGACATATAAGTTAACGTCTGCTTTGCTCGCTCAGCAAACTAATCAATTTCTCAGAGATCGTAGACATAACCAAATAGTATCATTCTAATATAGCTGTGCTACTTTCACGTTAATTTCGCCTTTGGAGTGCTAATTGCCAGAGTAAGTAAAGCTAAATTTGTGTTGAACCCTCTAAGGCAAAGACAAGAATAAATAGTTATTAACCCAAATCTGTTTGTTCCCAACTTTCTATTCTGGCATAAGAAGGAAGACCAACTCAGCTATTAAAGTTAAAGCTGTCTTGAACATAGGTGCCAAGTTTCTGAAAAAGACAACTACGGACATTGTATATTTTGGCCAGACAACACCCAGTTTAAACCACACCCATTAATATAATACTAGTGATACTGACTGGTTAGCTTGGACAAACAAAAAAGAGGCAGGAGATTGTTTGGTTGGAACTCTTGAAATTGTGACACAACATGCACTATGCGTTTGGATAAACAACAAAATGCCAACATATACCCAGTAGGACAGATTTGATAATAATAACAATAAACTGCAGTGTTCAATCCCACTATGAACAAACAACTGTTGCCGTGGTGACCATGAATGAAAAACAAGGGGAATAATTAATAGATAACTAAGGATCTTTTTGATCTGGGAAGAATGAAAATAAAGCTTGTTCATGTGATTGTTCTGTAACCCATGGGGACAATCTCTAGACTATGGACTATGCTTGTTCTGTTTTACTTAGAAGTTTAAATTAAGTACAAGGAATGAGAAAGCAGTTCTCAAACTTTCTTGTTCTGTCATATGTTACATTCAATCATGTAGTTTCCCTTGTGGGTGAACTTGGCCAGATGTCTTAGAAGCCAAAAATCCACCAAATTAAATTTTCACACCTGTGATAAAACACATGTTTTCTTGTCAGTTTTCAACTCCTACATCTTTACTCAGCTTGTTGGCATTTGCTGAATTTGTACCAAAACCTTTACACAGTGCTATTTGCTCAGTATTACTCAATGCTCAATCTGTTTTGAAAGTTTGTATACGAACAGCATGTCTATTACACACACACACGTACATGTACCTGACCTGGGATCTAACTGTAGCTAGTGTATTCATGAGGTAATTATTAATTATTTGTGTAGCTATTTGGTTCTGGCTCTGCCGTATATATTGGAATAATTGCATACTCAATATGACCTAAGACTTGAGAGTTGATGGGACTAAGGACGAGAGAACCGTTGCACAGGGAGTTCTAAAATGAACTATGGGAATCATCTATTCTAGCTATATTGCATATGTAAGGTCTTCAGATGCACAGAAAGTAAAGTATTCACTTTATGTATGTGTGTGATAAAAACAATTCCATCAATAATCCGGGTATAATAATATTGAATTAGTATGACAGAAATGCAACTACTTAAAATGGCAAGGCTGTTGGCATATCTGATCTTTCCAAAATGAATTAAACTGTCACATTGCAATGAATAGGATTAAAACAAGACAGACAGAGACAGAAAGCACCTGCATCACAAATTGCTACAGTAGTATTAGTACTACAGGAGTAAGAGTCCAGTAATACATAGTAGAGAATGTGTACTCTGAACTACTTTGTGGTGAAGTGGCATGGTTAGGAAAACAGCATTGGGTTGGAAGCAGTACACACTGTCTGAACTGAAAAGACTGGAAGAATACACCCACTCGTGTGTAAAGAGTGTCACATGACTAGAGAAAGAGGCATAGTGAATGTGTGTTGTGTATTAAGAATCCCCAATAGGAATCACAATGGATTGAATCTACGACACACGACTAGTATGTCCTATTAAAGAATATTTCATCAAAAAGTACAAGAAAAAATCCTAAACTTAAACACTATGTAACTGAAACAATTCTGAGTAGGCCTTTGCTTTCAGTTTTAAATAGATCTAATTGGCAAGTTTTAGCCATTGCTATATACAACAGAAATTTCCAGTCTACCTACACGAATTGCTTATAAAATATTCCAAAGCACTAAGACTTTTCATTATACCTAAGCTTAAGTTCCTTCGATCATTTTGACGAATTTTTAAGCTATGTCCATAAAGTGGTGTCATTTTTTCTTCATACAGATACAAGAATAAAGCACATATTCTTACCACTAAGGTTTCTAAAGACTACATTAAATTAATACATTCTTTACTAAATCAAATGAGCGTTCTAAAGTGTCCTTTGTTCTAGATAGAGCTATTGAGGAATATAACATCGAACTAACCTTGTTTTTTCTCTATTATTTTCTCAGACAGTAAAGGCATCCTATCGGCTTCAGGCGTGCTGCTTTCTGTTGTAACCTGAGACCGTTCGATCGCACCAGTGTCGCCTCGGGTACCGTAAGAAGGACTGCAATGCCGCTGAGCCCCGCCGATTAAACTCGAGGTAGCGGTAGAGTTGAAGGCAGGATCGGCTGGAGGAGAGTGGTTAGTCCTGGTGGTCATGCTGTAGCTAGTCTCCCCGGATAACAAAAACCGGCTATCTCGTTTGTCGTCCATTACTTTCTACGTACTGTGTTTAGTTGAGCTGCAAAAGTGTTTGGGATAATCCCGTCGAGACAGCCCCACCCACTTTATTTGTCTTATCCGTTTGATTGACCGCGTTACTGAGTCACTATGTGCAACGACCACTTACCTAATAAAAGCAAAGCCGAAATGGCGCTGCAACTTTACCAGTGGGGCAAAGGTTAGTCTCGCGAGCCGCTCGGTCGGTAAACGCGAGTTGGTTACTGGCCCCGGAGTTTTCAGGTGTAACAGGTCACACTCACAGCCAGTGATCCAAACAGCATCCAAATTCCTGTACAAGTTTTCAATATCTCTGTACATAGCTAACTGTAGCATGCAGTACATGGAAATTTCTGTAAACCACCGAAAGGATCAATACTGATTGTGATGTACAATGCTGTAATATTCATAATTCTGTACAAATTTGAGGTTGATAAGTGTTGAATAATTCTGTTAATGTCCTATTCACTGATACAGCAGTGGCTAGAACACATTTATAGGGGGTGATTTTTTTAATTCGCGGCGGGAAAGAAGCGCCCTAGTTATAAATATCTAAAGCTAAAAGGTCTAAAGGTAATCTTGCAGTTAGTTAGTCCACCAGCTTCTGCATAATCTTTGTAAATCTTCAGGGGAGGGTGTAATTGAATGTGTACCACTACAGGCAATACTATTCACTGGACTGTGCAAAGCAATCATTATTATTTTGTAAGTAGCTTTTGACCTAAATATATTAGGGGGCCCTCCCTGTCGCTAGCACTGGACCTATCCTTTTTTTTTCTTTTTTTTTATCTGTAATGTAGCCATACTTGCCAGGTACTAAAATCCTGGGCAGTCAACAGAGGTGTAATCTAAAAAAGAAAAAAAGAAAAAAAGAAAAGAAAAAACAACAACAAAACAAAACACACTATATAGTTCTGCAATGTCCAGTATAGCTAGCTAAGTCAAATTGTGAGGAGGATGCCAAGGTTGTGCTGCTAAATCTTTAAAATTTGTTTCAGTTATGCATGAGCTTCCAGTGCTGATTGATACGGAATATCTTGAAGGAAAAGAAGCCGTAAAAGCAACCTTGGTGAGCAAAATGATATTGTGGCATATATGAATATAGCACCACTAAACTTTAGTGAGCCAGAAAAAAACAAAAAACAAAAACAACAAAAACAACAAATAAACAAAGCTTCCATGAATGTAGAGAGATAACTATCAACTGCTAGAAACAATCTTTGTCTTGTGTCTCTCATGACAAAAGAAGAAACTTATTTCCTTAGCTAGTGGAAAAAAGCTAAGATATATAACTTACTTGAGTACTGGAGACATGATATCATTAAGTGCCGCCCACGACGTTCGGTTTGTCTCTACAACTAACTAGAGCAACGAGCATAGCAATATCCTCGTTTCAGAAAACTGGGGAGGATTTGATTCCAGTACGTACCCGGGACACCGCATGGACCACCACCTTATTACAATCTTCAACTTCATCAAGAAGCTCTTGCACTGCGAATTGCAAGAAAGTGTGCAGAGGATAATAAAAAGTACTGTTTTATGCAATTGTGTTTGATAACAAGTAGCGAGTAGTAGTCTGAGAGGATGTTCCATTTTATTACCCTTTTATGTATAGGCAGAGCAGAGCAGAAACCTTAAGAGACAAAGAACCGGCTAACAATGGAGGTTAAATATAGTTCCAGGGTAAATGGGCATTTGTGAATAAACATAACAGGTAATTAATTATAGTACTATGACATTTTAATGAGTAGGCTAAGGACTCCACATCTATTAGGGTTGTGTCTTAGCTTCAATACAAGTAGAGGGTCTGGCTACTCGAAACCATCACAAGTAAGCTATGCAATTATGTAATGCAGTCAAGGTTATACCAATATTTAATATAATATTATGTAAACTTTAATAATAGCAAACAGGCTACGATCTTGCAACAAGTTTTAGTCAAAACTGAATGCACAAAAGAATTTGTTGTTTGTTTGTGTAGACACATCCACAAATAGCTAAACAAGCTACGGACGGTCCGATACTCCCACGTTCATTTAACCAAACCTGCAAGAATGCATGCATCATGTCTATGACATGCAATATAGTCTACATGCAAAGTTACAACCACCTGTGAGAATCTCCTCCAATCCTAAATATCACAGAAATAACCCGGGGCTATTACACAACTTGCTAGCATCTGACAAATGCAATTGTTGAGATGACAGCATCCTGTACGTCAGTCATCCAGTCAGGACCACCAAGTCTTCAAAGTGTGGGTGCTTCCACTGCTTTTTATCAGTCAACATCCTCCATTGAAGACAAGCTTCAAATCAGAAGTGATTACTTAAAGAGTTCACATTAGAAAAGTAAGATTGTTATTTAGCTACTAGCTTGGTAAAAGCTCAGAATGATGTGGAAAATTAACTATTGGTTCTTTCTAGTTGCTACTGTACAGAAATATTATGGACAAGTACTTCAAAGATGAAGGTGCAACCATCAAAGGTGATGGAGAAAGAGAAGTGAATGGCAAATGTAATAATGACACTTTTGGCAAGAGATATCAGGAAGATAAAGTCTCAGTCACTGACTCGACAAGTGGTGCAGCACGAGTGGGCAGTGGTGAGTACAATACGAGTCACTCAGAGTGTGTTTCATCCAGCAAGGAGCTGAAGGTTCCAGTACTTGAGACTATTAAAGGAGGCAAGCCTAGTGAAGTCGTGTACCATTGCCAAGTTCACCTCAAACGACTATAAAATTGTACCAAAAAATTATCTTTTCAAAGACCTGGCAAAGCTGTAATATATTTTACAACAAAAAAATGTGTGGTCAGAGTTGTACAGAGAATATTTTTAGTTAGTTGAACTAGCTTACAACAAATAGACACAATGAATGGCAAAAGTGAAATGTCCCATAATAGCTAAACCATTGTACTAATTGACTTTATATATAATTTATGACATTGCATGGGCATTGAACATAATTATTAAACTCTGAATAAAAATAATATTAGAAATGGAGGCATAAAAATGTTTTACACACAATGGAAGTAAGAAAAACTGCTATATATAGTTTAGATGAAACTAAATGTAATCTCATAAGATAGTTTGGCAAGGAAAAAATAAATCAGCTATAATGACTCTACATGTCACTTGATGAGACCTGAGAAATAACAAACAATAGAATAATTAATACTAAATACTAAAGATACATCCAAACATTTCCCATACCTCCCTCCCCCTATAATGCACAGTGGAACCACTGAATAAACTTTCTAATGAGCATATTGTCTCATTTAGCGAATGTGCCATTACCATGCCAGCCACCATAAAAATGGCATTCATAATGCTAGCTACTGTACTTTAGCCAAAATAGTTTTTATTATTCTTGTTGTTGTTCTTAATTCGCTAAATAGAGAGTTATTTGAGAGACAAACATACCACTTCCATCTGGCCACTTCTTCCTTTGCCAGCAAAATCAATATTCCTGAATTGACAAAAAACAAAACAACAAACAACAACTAAATGTGTGAGATATCAAGTTGAGCTTAAAGGGCATACCCTGTTTGAAATGTAATAGTTCCTGTTGCTCCTTTGGGCATATGATGAACAATACTGCACAAAACAGAAGGAGGTATTAAGTATATTAAGTAACTAATACTGACTAGGTGAAGAACACACTGATAACTTACGTTCCTGTAGAGTTCACGCTGACTTGGTCAAGTCTTCCAGAGTAGAGTGCTAACTTCATGACAAATTCTATGACGCAGTCTGTCTTCAAGATTAGGTCACCACGTTCACCCGATCCTTCTGTGGGCAGCTGGACAATCACTACTCCGTCGTTGAGATGGCTGACCTCAATGCCCGTGATCTTGTCGTACCTGACCTGTTCCTTCAGCTTGAAATTGCCAGCATCCAGCATGAACAGCATCTATAATACAACGAACAAGCAAGCAAACAATATTTCTTATATTGAGAATAAGACGAAAACTACATATTTTAGGAGAGGACAGTACAAAACTTTCAGAGTGAAAACCAAAAAGATAAAAAAAAAAGTTGAAATAACCTTGGCTCCTACAGATATTAGGTAACATAAAAAACAATCGATATAATTATGCTATAGTAACATGAGTTAACAAGCATCATTTAGGAGGAATTAAAGATACCATACATTATAAGGTACACTGTGTACACTTCACATGTAAGTAAATATTAGTAGACATAACAACTTTTATAAACTAAAACTACTAATGTCTCGAGCACTTATACCCACGTTTTACTTACACTATCAGTGAGGATTACAATTCTTCTTTTGGGCTTGTAGCCACGCCTGTCATGTTTCACACAGCTGAGACTGAACTGTGATGGGAAAGAAATAATAAGAAATATGAATGAACATACCAATAGCATGTAGAACATTCCCTCTCTCTCTCTCTGTATGAGTCCTCATAAAATAATGATAAAATACATAAATATTGTCTGACTCCAATAGAGCCCATAACTGCTAATAATATAGAACCACTTTAACTGTCCTGTACTAGGTACAAAATAAAAACCCTGCTAAATAAAAGCTTTAGTGGTGATTATATGAGTTTCCAAAATTAGGCAAGCTGCCTGAACTATGCAATTACTCGTATGTATACATTGACAAAGGATCTTAGCATTGCAGCATCAAAGTATAGTTCTCCACTGGCTGTCACAACTAGGTGGTAGAGTGTTTGTGCGCAACAAAACAGTCCTCAAAAAGCTACTTGGCACACACTAGTATCCTTCCTCTACATGCAGAAGAGCATGTTACAAGCATAAAGAACATTCTAGACACATAAAGTCCTCAAAGAAATCTTTATTATGTGAGTATTAAGTAAGTAAAAACAGATTTTTAGCTCAGTAATCCAGAACATGTGATAAATTATCTACCTTATTAATTAACGAGTTACAACTGACCTTCTCTGTCCCAATGTTAGGATAGCGGGCATTGAAGTTGGTCTGCTTAGACTGGATTTCATTATGAGCTAGTAATATGTACACCAAGAGAATCATCAAGGTAATGTTCAGCATTATAATGAGTTTTTCTATCACTTACCCAGGTGTGAAGTCACAAAAGGGCGTGGCACACTGGCAGGATAGCATTGCTTCTTGTTTCGGAATAACTCGCTGGCTGTGAGTTTGAGGGTGTACTGCACATGGGCACACATATACATACATGTACTAATACCAATTGAAGAAAACAGAAAATGAGCATTTGTGAATTAAATAACAAAAAAGTAAACTCAGCCTTTGAAAAAAACAAACTAAGATAGCGAAAATAAAATTTGTTCAATAAAGCTTATAAAAAGACAATGAAAATCTTGCTAAAACACACTTTCAAGTATATCTTTTTCACTAGATTTGGCTGTTAGTGAAAAGATTGATAAAGAGGCTGTGGGCATATGGAGATTCTCCCGCCACAATGTGTAAATGTTCAGCTACTAAGGCAAAACAAACCATCGAGCTCACCACTCACCATAGCTCTCTGCTGTGCAGTCAGAGGTCTCATGAACTTCCGCATTAACGTCATGCGGTACATCTCCTTCAATTGCTCTGAGGCATCCCTGAACGGAGGAGGAGGGACTGGCCAGTTACCGTCAAACCCGACGAGCTTAGGGGGCAGTTTTTTGGAGAGTTGAAAGAGGAAATCCACTCTCACAAAGTCCAGGTACTGCAATTATAGACACAGAAGCAATATAAGGGGGAGAAGATTATGAAGAAAGGTCACAGTTGAGGAAGAATGAATGAGCCGAGGTAGGTCGGGAAAAAAAAGAAAAGAAAAAAAAGGGGGCCACAATTGTGATGTTAGTGCCATAAATACTAAAACAAAAAGCTAAATGCTACAAATTTGGTTATATTATGGAGCTTGAATAAGAATAACAGCTACCCACACTTCACTAAACTCACATATATGTTGTCTGCACATTTGGGCTTGTTTCGATTCATGAAACCGAAAATGAACTTGCGGACGACTGCAGCAGCTGTACGGTACTTCTTGACGTAACGCTGGACTTGGAGTCGCTTGTAGTTGGAGGCAAAGACATCTGCAGCGTGCCTGAGTTCAAGGAACTTCTTCCTAGCAATGTATCTTCTCCACTGGGCAGTCATCTTAGTCACTAGAAATAAATATGACATAATCCAAGTATAATCCATACTCACCTTAGTGTATATAGTTTATGAATCCTAAAACACATGGCAATCCCAATTTGTCTTGTCCAGGCCGGACCTGGACACCCTATCATGGACTTATCTGTGTATAGAACTAACCATGTGTGTTTGTGTTTGTGCATCACCCTTATGACTATGTTAAGTGTTTGAGTTGTTGAATGAATTATAAAAGTGAACTGTTGGAAGTTTGGGAAGGGAGTCTGGTCCTTCGAGAAGAGATTTGCCTATTTGTGTATGTTGGAGTTACGCCCGCCTATTCATGTCTTAGATATACATATTCTTTGATAGAAAAAAGTCGAACAGCAAGCTTAAATTGTGTTTATTTTCCCAACAATGTAGATAGTACTAGCAGCACTATGTTTAAGTAAACTCACCTAAGTCATGCTTCCTGCGCTGGAACCTGTCCTCTGTTTCAAAGAGAGTCTCAGGGAATCTGATGAATATTTTTGTTCTAATGTACAACAAACAAACTTAATAATTTCAGACCGTTAGTGATGCATCTGCAGCAACACTAATTGTAGGGTACTCCTCTGTCGTATTTAGTTGCTTCAACATTACACTAAATCTATACCTCACTAATCAGAACCTCAACAGAGGAAAGGTAAATTTTCTTAACTACAGCAGACATCAGAAACACCTATATTGTAATGCAATATCCAGTCTGCAGATATGTACTTCTGTAAAATGTAAATTAACTGATAAGGTTTGAGAAATTTATCATAAACTTTCAAAGGCACCACAGAAGTAGAATGCCAAGGTAAGGGAAAACAAAGTGTAATACTCCAGCTGCTGATTGGATTAAGATGAGTAAGAATTGTAGTAGGGAAGGCTTCACACTCCTGCCGGCTCAGGACATAACTTAGTGCAATCTCACTATTTATGCATTATCACAAACATTACGCACTACACTGTCACACACATACATACTTATTCAACATACCACCATCATGGCCACAGATCACTCACTTTCCAGTCTTGAATTGACCGTCTGTGTAGCCCAGGTGTGAACAGAGCTTTCTGACCCCTTCCCGAGGATTCCCGTCCCAAACAGGCCAGGTCTCTGGGCACAGACACTTGTACCGGTTCAGGAAGACAGGAAACTTACGCCTGTAACAGAAGCCGGCTCTTCTCACTCTCAAGTTCTCCATGAGACCCAGGTACTTGACTTGATGCCGCACTATAGCGTCGTCAAATACATCTGTACCAACACACGCGCGCACACACACACACACACACACACACACAAAGACGAATAAAAAAAATCCAAGACTTGCAAAGTTATTTTGGGATCAGCTAAAAGAAAAACATATGTGTCTCATATACTTGATTAGATCTTCATTCAAAGCTCCCACATTGCCTTACATGGCTGCTTGTTGTCGTTGGGCTTGATGCAGCGAATGTAGGAGGGTTCCTTGGACATGAGGATGCTCATGAGGTTGTTCAGACTTGTCTTGAACTGTGTAGCAGCCTGCAACAGGTAGGCAAACAAATACACAAATCTCAATTCACTCATACTAATCTTAAATTTAATAAATTGGTGGTTCATAAAAAATACATAAACTAGAGCACTGAAGTGCAAACCCTCAGCGCTAGTTAGCTAGTATGATAAAGAAAATAATAGCAAAGGAAAAGTGTAGAAACAAAAAAAAGAAAGAGAAGTGGCATGAAGAGAGGCAGGAAAGAGAAAAAGACAATGAAGAGGGACAAAAGAAAGAGGAATGAATGAAAAAAGGTAGGAAGAAAAGAAAAAGGAAGAAGAAAGAATGAAAAACAGTACACGAAAGAAAAGAAAGGAAAATGTAGGAAAGAAATAAAAACAGTAGGAAGAAAGAGGAAAATAAAGAAAAATAAGGCAAGAAGACAAAAGGAAAAAAAGAAAAAAAAAGATGAAAAAAAAAGATGAAAAAAAAAATTTCGTCAACCAGGATTCGAACCAGAAACTATCAGATTAGTTACTTGCTCACTCAACGACTACGCAACGCAGCACCTCACGCTGAATGCATGTAATTGTTAGCTATTTAAAAGTTGATTTGCAACGCAAGCTGGCTCACGTGACAAGTAAGTTTTTTAAGGGGCGGTTCCCGCTGTAAGCCTACGATCGCACGGCTATGGAAAGACTCGCTTTTTTCTGGAAAATGAAGTCCAAAATCAAAATTCTGGCATATTAACTGAGCTTACTTCGTGAAATACTGCTGTTTGATGCCGCTTTCAAAGCCTGGCTGGTTCCTACCTTCCAGAAGTGCCTGTTGACAGACAGAGTGACAGAATGAATGAATGAATGAATGACACTAGGACTACTGTAACCCTCTGGGCGCATGCGCGCTGAGGGTTAATTAGATGATCTATTATGAAGCACAAGAGGAGATTTTGTAATAAAACCTAACACCTCTAGCTAACACCTCACATACCGTTGTTGGCCTTTTCTGAGAGAGAAGCTCAGACTCTGGAAACATATCTCTGATGACTGGGTCTTTGGAGGTGTTGGCCGCCTCCTTCAGACTGCGATACAGGAGGTTATTGTTCTTGTCCACAAATCCTAGCAAATACATTCAACTAGTTAACTGATAACATTCATGGGAAAATCAAGTGCAACGTGACAACACCAATAATGGCCTAAAACACTAAATAAATAAAAAAAATTGTCAACAAGATTAAAAAAAAAAAAAAAAAGAAGTGATTTTTGTCAGAGAATTTTTAAAAAGTGATTTTTGTCAAGTAATTTTTAAATACATAATTTATTCGTCATGTTTCTATGGGTTACTGAAGCCCGGGCACTTACCGTCGATGCAGTAAGTCACCTCCCCGGCATAATGTACTAGTCTGAACTGGTCTCTGTTGATAGTTTTACGTTCCTCATACTTCATGACTTCGTGGGATGTGAAGTGTTTGTGCTGCCCAATAGCAGCTACCAGCTTGCTCAGGAATGTGGCATCCGAGACCTCCCCAGGTCTCAGACACTCCTCGTCCAGCACGGCTATGATGCCCTTGTGTCTCTCCTCTACCAGGTCACAGATGATCTTGTTGTCAAAGTATTCCACTGGTTCCCACTGCACGCGCACACACACACACACACACACATTAGAAGAACTATCCTTCACATTAATGTGACATACTGACAACAGTATATAAATAAATTTAAACTTTTTTTAACTTACTTTAGTAGCAGGTATAGTTTAGTATAGTATTAGTTCACAAACAGACGTTTAGACTCTAATGAGTCTTCTCCAGTGATCAGAGTCCAAACATCTGTTTGTGGACTAATACTATATTAAACTATACCTACAGTAGGAGTCAAAAAAAAGTTTCGAATTCCGTTCCGTAGTACGGCCGTAAAACGGTAGTTTTTAACCGTAGTTTTTATCGTTGCGTTCCGTACCGTTTTGACTAAACGGCCAACACCGTTTACTAAAACGGTAAAAAATGGTGAAGCATTTCCGTCGATTCACAGATATTTTCTAGCTAGAAACTCTTCTATAGTATCGACCATTAAACGCTACGGGAATAGTGCAAAAAAGCTCGTATAAAATTTTAACTTGCTTCAATAAAGCAGCAGACTGAAGTTCCGACGGGCACAGAGCTATAACGAGGTCCGCACTTCGTAGATCTTCTGTTAGCTACTGATGGACCTCCAGTAGTAAAAAATCTAAGCCCGAAAAGGCCCTAACATCGAGAAAACGTCGATACTGTGCGGTGGTCGAACTAACAATTCTTCGCGAGACAACTTCGAATAGGACGGCTTCATTTTTTTTTTTAACCTGAAAAGCTCTGCCTCAGGAGCCTGTAAACAAAACATCGGAACGTTTTATTGGATAAACGATTTTTTATATTTCTTTGAGCGAGACATATGGTGAACGAGCAAGGTTAAAACAGTAACACAGTCGAACAGAACGGCCGTTTTTCAACAAACGGCGTACCGTTCCCTCCCCCCCCCCCCCCCCCCGTTTTTTAATTGTGCGACGGCCGTTCTACGGAATGGAATTCGAAACTTTTTTTTACTTCTACTGTACTGCTAATTTTAAGTTAAAAGTGTTCAAATTTATTTATTATGGATTTATATGCAATACTGACAACAGCTTGGCATGTGGCATAGATATTGCAGCAAATTAACTTCCACCTTGTTTATTTTTTTAAACACAATTTTCAACTATCCAGAGTAACATAATAAATAAGTGATATCCTCAAAGTTTAGCGGCTAGCATTAAGAACTGGATAAAATAAAGCAATTACAATGCAAACTTATAAAGCCACATCCACCCACCAAAACCTACATTCTACTGACTGACCTCAATGCCTTCCTTCTGGTACTCTTCCTGTTCAGACCTCAGAGTGAGCTCAATGAAGAGCTGCTGAAGCTTCTCATTGCAGTAGTTAATACAAAACTGCTCAAAACTGTTCACTCCAAATATCTCAAATCCATAGATATCCAACAGACCCATCACATTGCTACGGCTGCCACTCTGAAAAAATTTTTTTTTTTTTAAATAAAATTAATAAAAATAAAACAAAACAAACAAAAAAAAAAGGGGGAGGGGGGAAGGGTTTGGACATCAATATAGATTATCAACGAAAATAAAACTGTCACAGAGAGTTGCACTTTACAGCAGTTGGACTGACCTAGTGTTCAGTAACTAGAGATGGAGTAATATGGAAACCTATTAATATCAATACTGATTCCATGCACTCACTGTGGTCAGTAACATGGGAACCCGGTAATATGGGAACCTATTAATATCAATACTGATTCCATGCACTCACTGTGGTCAGTAACATGGGAACCCGGTAATATGGGAACCGATTAATATCAATACTGATTCCATGCACTCACTGTGACCAGTAACGTGGGAACCTATTATTACCAATACTGATTCCATGCACTCACTGTGACCAGTAATGTGGGAACCTATTATTACCAATACTGATTCCATGCACTCACTGTGGCCTGCAAGGAGCTGTTGATTCTTTTGACCAGCCAGTCAAAGAGTCTATCATAGACGGCCTTGGCGAAGGCGTCTTTGGCGTAGGTTGCCTGCTCCATGCTGAGAGGTGTCATCACTTTCTCTCGGATAGTCTCAATCGAGCGGTGAGTCAGGCCGAGGTCAAGGTTCGCCTCAGTGATGCGCATCAGCTGTAATATATAACAATAGCAATGTATTATTTTTATGAATAGTGTGGTCCTATAGTGTAGTGATTGCTAGCACAAACAGCAAATGATGACACTATGTTCTAAGACTCATTAGCAACTATGACTTGACATAGTGAAGAGTTCACAAGTTAACTAAGGTGGCGTATTCACTTGGCTAGCACATGCACATCAGTGTAATACTTTAGGGAGCTGAAAGTGACTTGCTAGCTTCATTTTCGCCAGCAATCACCACCGCTAACATCATCATCATATCCATCATCAACTTCACCTTTACCATCATCTTTACCATTACCATCATCATCATCATCATCATCATCAAAGCTCACTCACCATAGATAAGGTGGCAAGGAGATTGGTGTTCTTTATCATAGCATTGCCATCAGGTTTGGCCTCATATACCAATTCTCCCAGCTGCAGTACTGCTGCTACTATGTGCCACAAACACTACGTGCAACAACAACAACAACAATAACAACAACAACAACAACAACAACAGTATCTAACAAGTTCAAGTGGAAGAAAAGTTATGTGAAACAATTAGTAATGACTATGAGTTGTTGAGATACTTTGTAGCTATATATACACCTTATAACAACAACCTCAACAACTCACGCCAATTTCTCCATCAATGAAACCCAGGATCCTGAGGGCTTTCTTGGTCTGCATGAATCCTGCATGGTCATCTATACCCTTCACCTCTGTGCTCTCACCCTACATAAAAACAAAATCATCACACAAATAAATTATTTTCTTCATTAAACATTAGCTGCTGGCAAATACTCTACATATAAGTTAAACTAGGATATTGTGAATCTGAGCTGTGGTGTCTGAGTACAGTGAGGACGCTACTCGAGGCCAAAGATTTTTAAACGTTGCTGATTTACGATATTTGAATCTAACTGTTTTAGAACGTAGTAATGTATAAAGCCTAAGTAACAAACAAAAGGTTAGTGATGGTAAAGTAGTATCGAGCTTAGCAACAAGTGTCCGATTTACTCGATCCCTAAATGTCACAGGTCAGGAATTTTACTTGAATAGATTCATGTAATAATCAATCAGATAGTGTGCATGTGACTATCTACGCTTTAATGAAACATTAGAATTATTTACAAAATTGAGAAATAAATGAAAATAACAAAAATAAAGCTTGGAGCAATTTACAGATAGCTCTGGATAACAGAGTGCAAAACTGTATCAAAAAAAGGAAGCACATACTAGCTAAGCTGGTACATATTTTGGTACATTGAAGATCTCACTTGAGCCAGATAGTGGTAGTCCTTCGGAGAGCCAGATAGTTCCAGCTGTTCCAACAGCTTGACGTCTTTGCTCTGCAGGAGCTGATAGAAGATGTGGAAGTTTCTCTCTCCCTGAGCTTGGAACACAACACGAGACTTCTCCAGGAGGTAGTTGTCAATGTGACCTCCAACAGGAGCACCCTATCAACACACACACACACACACACACACACACACACAGAGGTTTATAATTAATAACTGATATGTCAGTTATGACATAGAAAGGATCAAACCATATTGAGATAAGACAAATTTTCCAAACTTAACTATACTAAGTCATTCAGACACACAATAAGGATACTGAATTGTGTACGTATGTGTGAAAAAGTGTTCAAATAGTACTTTAATTGTTATTTGGGGACAAATAGGAGGAATGAATAAAGTCTAACATCTCTTTATTCAACTGTACTGTTGCGGCTTTAATTATTAAGTATCCATGCTCTATACTTTACCATAGCACGCAGAGAAACACAAGTATATATTAATAAATGGTAAAGTATCATCAAACTGATGTTACCTATCAAAGGGTAAAGTATCATTAACGCAACACATTGACACCACTTGGCTACCTTGCTTAGACTTGAGCATTGAAATTGGCTATTAAAAAAAAAATTGCCCTATAAAAATTACTGCATGCAAATTGCTTCAATGCACATGAGTTATAATAATACACTCACTATATCAGTCAGTCAGTCATTTTATTATAATAAAAAATAAATAAATAAAAAAAAATATAAAAAAATAAATAAAAAGAAGAGTGAAATTTTGGTCATACTATACGCCATTACATTGTGGGTAATGCTCCCTATTGTCGCATAATCACATGTTATATGTGCAAATAATTCTTTTAGATCAACGACAGTTTTGCTTTATGGTGTGAAGTTGAACTATGACTGAGTGTCTATGTACAATGGATATTATTTGTAGCTTCCTAGCTTCTCTTATGAGACAGCATTTCCATCTACCATTTTCATTGCACAAGCTATACATCAACCAAGAACTGACAAATGATTTTGTAATAAGATTCACATAAAAAGAGCAGGCTAAGTTATGAGCTTAACATTCAACCTTGTAAGAAAGTGAAACGTTCTTTTTAAAACTTCACTCATTTCCCCTCCATTGGCTTACTAAACCTTTTAAATATTGGCTAAGTGGTAAAATACTTGTGAATAAACTAGTAGTATCACTTACTGAATAGTCAAACTCTATGTCCATGTACTTTCCAAAACGACTGGAATTATCATTTCTGTTCGTCTTGGCGTTCCCGAAGGCCTCCAGGACTGGGTTGGACTGGATCAGACGGTTTTTGACGTTGTCCATTTTCCCAGCATGTCCGCTGCACTGGGCCACATACTGGAGCATGTACTTGGAGGCCTCTGCACATTCACATGAATTGGTCTGTCAGAAGTTGAAACTTTTTAAAGGTTTCAAAATAAGTGTATCCGTAATTGAATTTTACTAAATACAATGGGCAAATCATGTAAGTAGTCAACATACAATTTATTTACACCTTAAGGTGTCAAAAAAAATTAAGAAAAAAAATTATTAAAAAAAAAAAAAAAAAAAAAAAAGTGATAGTTACGTGTGCTACCTACAGGTATGTTGAAATAGTTGGCATTGGTAAGGTCTTAAGATGAAGGAGGTACAAGTTTGAAGATGGTGAATTCAGTGAAGGATCCATTAGCAAGTTGGCTTCTTACTAGCATCACTTTGGCATGCTCCTAGGTGCCAGCCATTCAGAAATGAAACACACCTTAGTATTTACACATACCTACCATTGCAGGGCAACACACTCCACCAATCAAGCCATTAGCAACATGCACAGGTAGCCATAACAAATTTAACATGTGAGATGGGGTACAATACATGTTTGAGGACAGGGAATATGCATGGCTCGGCATGTAAGACTCAACACACGGAATTAATGTACGGAGTCGTGGCTAGGAATTCCAAGCACCTGCAGCAACTTTATTGTGACCACGATGTGTTTAGTCATCACTGACTCAGCGATGTGACAGGTATAGTCCCCCAGTTAGTGATGTAATGCATCCTGGAATTAGAGGCTATGGTCACTTGTGGCAACATATTTCACAATTCCTCTAACTCAGGTTGGACCATAGGTTTCCTACACTCATTGAGGCTTTCAGTATTAAATCTTGGAAGTCTAACATTTCAAACTCGGTGATCCACACTTGATCTGAATGAACACATGGACTATAATAGGTACTACAAAATCCTAAACAGTTTACTGGGCAGAAAATTGATTTTTATGATAAAAGCACGACTGGTACAACCTTCAATGATCAGCTGCATTTCAAACTGTTGTTAGCTCAACCTTCCTGTGTATGAACACTGAATGATAGAGTGCTTGTCATGCAACCAGTTAGAATGTGAAAGTAACTACTTAGCACTTGTTACATGCATGTGCTACCATGAATGGAAGAATGATTTAACTTGACAGCAATAATGAAAGTATTATGTGCAAGTATGTTGGAGATACAAAGTTCAGCTGGGCATCCAATAAGTTTTGGCCATTTTGTATGAAGTGGACTATTTGTAATAAACTAAACTATAACAAACGTGGAGATATTGCTGTATATACACACAGCATATGCCTAACATCTGCTACACACACAAACATCGGTCACCCATAACAAAGTGCAAGAAAAACAATCCGATACATTGGCAAGCTAAAGGTTCGAAGTACACCAGTGATCCTAACCTGTCTTTCCAGCTCCACTTTCACCAGATATGAGGACACACTGATCTCGGCCTTCATACTTCATGGCTCGGTAAGCTGAGTCAGCAATAGCATATCTACACATACATAACATACACATGATACATGGCCAAGCAATCTGACATGGAATCAATAAGACATACACGAATCATATTATACAATCTGTCATTGGATCAAATTCGCAAATAAGGATATTATTGAACCACAAAATAAAATCAAGCATCAGTTGCTGTTAACGTAGCTCCATGCCAGTGTTGCAGATGAACCTGCCTTAAAATGCCAATGGATGCACCTAGTGTTGGGCGATTTTAGCATAGTTAAGGACGATTATTGCCAACCCTTAATATTGCGATTATAGCGATTATTTAAAAAATTTGAGATTTTTTTTAACAAACAAAACTTAGACAATAATGATGAAAGTTGTGAAGTGTCCAGTGTTAACCGAACAAACAAACAAATAAACTGTGCAATGACTTTAAATCAGCAAAGAGTTACATGTTCCGGGCCAGAAAAACCAATTTATTTACATTTTCTGGCAATAAGCGATTGCGGCTGTTGCTGCAGATGTGGCCAGATAAGCTGAACATTCGTTCTGAAGGAACACTAGTGCCACAAATTGATAAATACTTCCTGGCGAGCACAGCCAAGTTTGGGAAATGTAAACACTCCAATTTCCACCAGACTAAAGGGTCAGCATCCATTTCCAATGTAGGAATGTCCATGTAGGAAGAAATCTCTAGGTTTATTTTCTCACTCGGTGACAGCACAGTGCTGGTACCTGGAGTAGACTGAGTGTCAATATGACTGAGAACTGCTGCTAAACCCTTTAATTTTTTTGCAGGTGGTGGGGATTCTTCCTGGATCGTTTCTGAAGAGACAAATGATCCAATACATTCGCTTGTTATTCTTGTAATTATTTCTTCTTTAAGTTGCAGGTGTCGATGTTTGAATCGTGGATCCAGAAAAGAGGCTACAGAAAGAGTTTCAAAGACACAACTTTTATTATCATACCTACTCTGTAAATCTAACCTAATTGTGTCCTTTAGTTCCTTCATTAATCTACTCTCACCACTAGCAGGGGTCAAACAATCAGTGACATGTTTCAGGATTGGAATAAGAGCTGAAGCAGTTACCTGCTTTTCTCCAGCAAGAGCATCAGTCAAAACAGACAAAGGTTTAAGAACATCGGAGAGAGTTTCTAGTGTGGTAAACTCAATGTCAGTGGGCATCTTGTTCCAATATTTTCTCTCTCCAGCCATTATTGCGCTTATTGCCTGTTGCTGCTCAAGAATGCGTGATATCATGTTGTAAGTAGATCCCCATCGGGTAGGGACATCACCCATGAGTTTATGCTGTGGAAGACCCAATTCTTCTTGTTTCTGTCGCAAGTCTCTAGCTTTTTTCCAACTGCGATGAAACAGTTCAACCAAAGAGTGGCAACGAGCTAATGCTTGCCGAACCTGTGGTAAACTAAGGATTTTTTTGATAGCCAAATCTAAATTATGGCCGAAACAGCTCACTCTCAAAACAGCAATATTACGAAATGCCACAACAACATTAGAACCATTGTCAGTGGTCACTGCTACTAACTTCTCTTTATTAAGACTCCAGTTTCCTAAAATGTCCAGAACTGCATCTGCTATATTTTGTCCTGTGTGATCCTCATATAATGGAACAGTTTCTAAGCAGAAAGAAGCCAAACTCCAATCTTCACTGATTGTATGAATAGTAAATGTTATGTAAGGATCACAAGAGCCACTCGTCCATAAGTCTGTTGTGGCAGAATAACATTCAGCTTGTGCTAGGACAGGTTTCACTTTGCTATCTTTAATCAAAGAATACAAGGCTGGTATTTCAAAATCAGTAAAATGCTTCCTACTTGGTATTTCATACCTTGGATTCAATTTTGAAACTAAATGTTTAAACCCAGGCTTGTTAACTGTAGCAATAGGGAAGGTATCCTTGGCTATAAAATAAGCAACAGCTTTATTAAGTTCCTTAGCTTGATTGCTAGTAGAGGGGTACATATTCGCTTTTGAATTAGATTTATCCAGAGTTAACTGCATGCTACACTCACCATCCTTTTTACTGGCCTTTTCAGACGATATTTCGGCGTATGCTGAAGGGTGGTGCTCTCTCAAGTGTTGCCAGAGATTCGTTGTGTTGCTCCCCTTAGCTTGTACGCTTTTTCCACAGGTTAGACAGAGCGGACTATTTTGTTCACTTGCTATAACTTTCCCATCTTCAGTAGCTCTTATCCCGAATTCCTTCCAGACACTGCTTTTAGTATTCTTCTTTTTTACCACGCACGCACCAGAAACTCTTAGTATGGCAGACATTTTCTTCGCGGTGAAAGACTGATGGCAGACATTTTCTTCGCGGTGAAAGACTGGTTCCAAGGTACACAAAAATGAGAGGACGCGCGGGGCGCACGCGTGCGGTAATCGTATTTAGCTTAAAATAGAACGATTAATAATCGACGGTTTAAAAAATCGCGATTTAATCGTCAAACCGGTTAACCGCCCAACACTAGATGCACCATGCCAGGCTGCACATGCTATGGCAGTGTTATAGGCACCATGCCAGGCTGCACATGTGTTATAGGCACCATGCTGGTGTCTCTCCTCAGGAGTGCTTCGTGTCTAACTTCATTAGACTATCATTTGAAGGACAGTTGACTTCACTAAATGGAAGCTACGATATGAACTAATGCAAATTAATTATACACTACATCATATCAAACATACACACATACACACACAATAGTACACACATATACTCACACGTACACTAACTACACTTATCCAATATATATCTGCAGTTGTGATAAAGGTGTCAAACGTAATTTATTATATCCCGACATGGACTACAGGATGGCCACACTGATGGACACCTCTGGTGTTTGATGTGACAGCCACCATAGACACCATACATACATTGAAAGTATTAGATAAGACGTCTTCCTACTAGCCACTAACAAACTATCACTCTCAAAGGCTCAGAATGTGCACACGCATACACACACAAATACAAACACACAGACGCACAATGCTAGATGTTTCCACACCGTGTAAAATTTTTGTTCAGATTGTTCTCAAATTCTCTGTAAAATGGGCTTTGTGAATCAAGAAGAAGAGAACAGGCAAAGATAGCTCATGTGATCTGTACAGGCACTCACACTTGCTCATGTAGACAGTAGCTAAAGGCACCATGACTTACGTATGACAACCCAGTTGGCAGTAGAAATTTAAAATTTCAATGTATTAATCAGGGACAAGATTACATTAGCGTGCACACAGGAAACGTTAAAAAAAAAAGCTGACTTATTGATTTACCTGCAACAACTATAAGCTCTGAGTCTACAACATAACTATTCCCAACCGCCAATGTAATTGCATAAATTTATAACAATCATAATCATAATCACAACTTACTACAACTACAGTGAAGCACCAAACGTGCAAACCCTCAGTACTACTATACGCTAGCTAGCGATTACAAAATCATCTCTCAGCCCAAAAGAATAATTTATTTGGCATTAGTATGTCGATATGTAGCTCACACGCAATGAAAACAGTAGACGTAAATGCTGTCTTCATAAGAGAAGCTAAACATGCAAGAGACACTCACCTCACTGGTAGTTTAAACTAGAAACTCTATATCCTGCACATAACAACCCCTAATGTCACATCATAATCATGTGGCTAATAATGTCTTGCTGCCCGCGAAAGTTTTGTTTTATAGTCTCAAGGTTTACCATGGCCAAAAAAATAAAAAAGCATTTTCAAGTCGAAACAAAAATTCTGGCACATTAAAATTGTCCAGTACAACATTTTGATGCCTCTTTCAATCATTGGGAAGCTGCCATCTTCAAGATCTGCTGTTGTGTGACAGAATGACTGACTGACTGACAGACAAACTGAGTACTACAACCCTCTCGCGCATGTGCACTGAGGGTTATTACTGAGATCTCCCATTCACATAATCCTACGTAATATACATGTATGTATATGAGAGACAGCAACACAACACAGTCACATATGTATTTCATAACACACACACAGTTTAGTAAAACAACTGACAGTGTACTTAACTCTTACAAAAGGAAACACAATTTATTGCAATCAATTTATCATTAAAAGCCAGAATAAGAAAGACAAAACAATGTAATTTTATCAAAATAATGAGATATATCTGATGGAGATAATCTCACAGAGCATTTGCAAATCTTCTGTTTGCCATCAAATGAATTATGTGCAGTACAAGTTGCCAGAATCACACGCAAGTCAAGTACCTACTTAAGGAATGCCGCACTTCTAATGTTCAGAAGCTCTGCTAGAGATTGCTAGATTGCAGCATCTGTATGAGATAGGGCCAAACTTGGGCTTGTTGACAAATTGACTTAAACCAGACCTGGCCGTTTATCCTAATAAATTACAGCAATAACTAATTTGTCGGCACTCTAACAGCTTTGAAAATCAGTAATGATGCCTATGAACAAACCCACTTAAAAAGAAGAAGTATAAACAAACTAGCCTAGGTTTCATGATCATGGGGGGAGGGGGGGGGGGCAGCGAATTGTAGGCCGGCGAATAGTAGGCCCTATTCTGCGTTCTGTGGCCTTTCTCACAATCACCTAGCTTGCTACAACCTTCTAATGACGTGTGCTCTCCAACATGCCACTGGCAATACTCATGTGTATTTCGCCATAAGGTAGCTATAACAAATTTGATCGGCTAACCTCATCCAAGGATACTACCAATTGGTGACATCTATAATACAAATTACCTTCCACACAGCAGCCACCACCTTCCTCCCTCCCTCCCTGCCTGCCCTTCCTCCTTCTACTCCTAGCCCTAGCCAAACTCACATGTGAGGGGGCATCTCATAGAAATTGACCCCCATGTATTCATCCATGATGTCATTGCCATAGATTCCCAGCTGCTTGTACGGGTTGACTGATACAACCACTGATCCAATGTAGGTCTAAATACGTATACAATGTACATGACATACATGTATGTATACATGAGATAGATGTGCCTAATATTCAACTGACTTTTATAACATTTTCGTTATTAACTGAGAGTGTGCTTTTATTATACTCTTTACACTATACTTCTGAGGTTTTGAATATATAACAGACCTGAGTTCTTAACGATGCTATAATACATATGCTTTATATTTAGAATATTGATTTTACTACAAGAAAAGGTGTGACAGCATGCACCATGTGACTGGCCATGAAGATTAAAGAGTGGAGGTGCTGACAGTAAGTAATGATGTCAACATGTACTGAGAGAACACCACCACATAGGGAATACATCCCTGGGTGTAGGCATGTACTGAGAGAACACCACCACACAGGGAATACATCCCTGGGTGTAGGCATGTACTGAGAGAACACCACCACATAGGGAATACATCCCTGGGTGTAGGCATGTACTGAGAGAACACCACCACATAGGGAATACATCCCTGGGTGTAGGCATGTACTGAGAGAACACCACCACATAGGGAATACATCCCTGGGTGTAGGCATGTACTGAGAGAACACCACCACACAGGGAATACATCCCTGGGTGTAGGCATGTACTGAGAGAACACCACCGACATAGGGAATAGCGTTGCCCTGGGTTGTGTTTGCATTCCTGGGAGATAACACCGATCACCACAGGGTAGGGAATACATCCCTGGGTGGAGGCATGTACTGAGAGAACACCACCACATAGGGAATACATCCCTGGGTGTAGGCATGTACTGAGAGAACACCACCACATAGGGAATACATCCCTGGGTGTAGGCATGTACTGAGAGAACACCACCACATAGGGAATACATCCCTGGGTGTAGGCATGTACTGAGAGAACACCACCACATAGGGAATACATCCCTGGGTGTAGGCATGTACTGAGAGAACACCACCACATAGGGAATACATCCCTGGGTGTAGGCTAGCTCTCGTGACTGGAGCTATAGAAAACAAAACCAAACTCCCAGTTTTACATTTTCTACAAACTCCTCAAAAACCACCCAAAGTTTACAACAAAAAAAAGAAGAAAAAAAAAAGAACGAAAGTTGTAACAAAAGTCTCTTTTTGTGTTCACTCAAGCCCCTCTTCCCCTCTTCATGCTTTGTAATGACACCTTTGATTATATTACATTAGTGGAGTAAAGTCCGTACAGTCCATAAATAGAAGCAATGCTCACATACATGTAAGTATATAATTCTCTCAGGCGTAAAAATAGTTTCATTACAGCCCAAATGCTTCACATGCATGACCTCTTCCACTGGCATATGGACATACTTGGTAAATACTCGGTCAATTAACTTTAATTAGACGGCAAAAAGTTCAAAATTGACCACAGTGGTGGTCAGAGCCAACCTCATTGGACTGTGGCTTTAACCAGACCGGGTCTGTGAAATGGGTGCCCCTTTGTGATCATATCTGTGTGTGTGTGTGTGTGTGTGTGTGTGTGTGTGTGGAAGTAACAGGATATTCACAGATCAAGATTTTTTAAAAAAGTCAAGCACTGAGGCCTTCGATTCAACTTCACCTTCGAATCCAGGAACACAATACTATACATGAAACAAGTAGATATTGTATGAAGAGATAGTGCAAACTTCCTGCCCATACACCAGTGATACATTCACCATGTAAAAACACATGTCAGTCAGGTGTGTGTAAAACTGCTGAAACTGCCTCCAACCCTATAAAACATGTGCTTATTAGTAAGAAATTGCTTGAGCTGCTTTGCTCAGCATCAAGTAAATTGCCTATAAATAATTTAAAACTTCTGAATATTAAACAAGAGACATAACAGGGTCTTCGGTATTCTGCAACAAATTATTGACACACTTGTTCACATTCCAGCTTCTAGAAGTTCCAAAACAAAAATCAAAAAACAAAAAAATTGGAAATATACAGTAGGTATAACCCATAAATCTTGCTATGTACAACAATCTGAAGAATGTCAAGTTCACTGTCCATAGAAGAGTCATGTACAAGCCACTGATAAGGCTTACCATGTTATACAACTGGGACAAAATTACACACTATATTGCTTTATTTGCTCAAAGAGCATTGAAGCCAGACTTTAGAAGCCTACCAGACACAGTAAGAATTTATGAGCTGTAAAAGAATTGGCACAATGCCTGTATTTGACTAATTCAGTTACAAAGGTTGTACTATGAGAAGATTGACTGGATTCTATTGAATGACTTAGATTCAATGATGGAAGTTCCTTGTGTGCCCCGCAGGAAGAAAATAATGTACTTAGATAATTAGCTAGTAGACGTCACTGAGAACTTGAAGAAACAGAAAAAAAGAGAGAGAGAGACTGAAAGTTTCTAAAAGATATAATAATGTTCACTAATGGTAATTTCTACTCCACTACAGTGGGTGGTGTCCTCCAGTTGGACTGGTTCATAAATATTTAACACCCCAACAGCACTATTGTGTCACCAGTATTTGTTTTTTAGAGATCCATTCTCATTTCGTGCTTACCAGTGCACTAACACACACACACAACAATTCCCCTTGATCTCAGACCACTCCAGGTGAATACAATGCACAAAAATTTGATGATAACTGGATGGTTGCATTTACTTTTAGATAGCTATTGCCAATATCTATAGCTACATATGTGTCATAAAATACATGCAGTCTGAATGCTGTTTCAGCTGCTAAGACAGCAGTAGTCTCATAATTAACCTGCTTCTTGTGCAGACTCTATATTACTAGTGGAACATCTGAATCTAGAGTTCATTTACAACTTACATAGATCAGGTTAGATTTAAATCGCTTCTTCAAGTTGTCCAGGAATGCATCTTCGTCCATATAGTTTTCTAGAAGTACAAAGTCCTGCACTCCCGTAGTGTCTCGGGCGTGCAAAGCACTTTCTGCTCCCTTCTTGAAAGACAGACGCCTAGCCATTACTACTCGCTACTTCCAACGAACAGAACTAACCGGGAGGCCCACCGCCTCCCACCACACTGATGATGCTTGATGGGGCACCAGCTTTTTTTGGCGCTAGCCTGGAGGTAAAACTAAATTGAGAGAGACGGGAAGAGGGGGTGTGTGCGCTCCATCCAATAAATACCACCGCGCGCGCGGTGAACTTTGACCCATGGAGGGTGAAAGCTCGAAATCAATTCTCTCTCTACATTCTAGTTCAGAGTAATACCATTCCTGGATCGACTATGGCCTGAGTAAGTTTTGTAACTTCAGCATAAAATGGTCCACAGTAATTTAAGATAGCTATTGAGTCTTCCAACAATTTATTATTATTTTTTGCAGTGTTTGCTTCTAAGAGGATTTCATATTTTTTTACAACATTGAGAAAGCCAGTGACAAGATTCTGTGGAACAGAAGGGGTTGGGTCCAGCATGAGTTACAGAAGAGGAGGTGCAGGAGGGGGTTACGGACAGCGAAGGGGCAGAGGAGGTCCTAATCGAGGTGGAGGTAGGGGCAGAGGATCATGGCGTGACTCAGACGAGGGTCATGGAAGAAGGGAAGGTGGAAGAAAGCAAGGACCACCTCCTGGACTCTCAGGAAAAGATATTGGGATGTATTATGCGCACCGTTCAAGAGCTAAGAAGAAGGCACAAGAGAGGAATTCGGTAATGATGGTCATGTTTAGGGATGTCGTCCATGTATATTTGGTATATAATAACGGATATCCAGTGGTATGAGTTGAAATATCTCAAAACTCAATAGAAGTACATAGTAAAAATACAAGGCAAGTGCATCAGCATGAATAGAATTTGAATACCCTTATAATTTCCTTGTAAATGCACATCAATGTAATGAATTCACAGTCTGTGTGGTATACTACCAGTAAAAATGAATAACATTTAGCCCAAGCAATTCTGCTGTAGTCTTCAAGTGCTTACAAAAATTGTGTAGCCAGAAGCCTTCTTTAGTCATTGTAAGTATACCCAATGATGCTGTGCAGCACTTCCATTGGCTGACTGGCACTGTACAATAAAGTAAAGGGGAAAAGTGGGCAAGTTATTACTACATTAATAGTTGTTGCTTACAGAAAAGCTGTACTAGAATGGTGACCAAGAGATATGTGTGGATATATCTCACGAAAACAATCTTAGTTGTCACTCTAATTATTATAGTTTCACTTATTCAAAGTCACATACATGCACACATCTTTCCAATTATTGCTAGCTGTTGTGGCCCTGCTCCTGTTGCTGTTGTTTGTTGTTGTTAAAATGGAAGCTATTTGTTGAAGCGCTGTGGGTTCATGCCACTGATCTTGTAAGCTGCCTACGGCAACTCCAGCCTACTATCTGGCGCAAGTACTTGTTGAAAGGGATATCTCAAGCTTACATTATTAGTTTAGTTCCTTAGGTGAACTTCCGCTGTATGGCTTATTTAATATTGTATATATTATGTGTATATTGTAAATAATATACATGTATATATCCATATAAATATTGTGGTATAACTTTCTATATGGGTTGACCACCCTTTTCCCATTCACACAAGACAAGACATACCTTTCAATCTCCAAACCAGAACAGTATATAAAAGCTGTATTCACTTATATCAGTCTTTCAGTTAAGATATAACCATTTTATCGATGCATGCTTCATGTACATGTAAGATTGATTTTCGCAACAATATATGATACAGAAAACGAATCTAGAAAGGGGGGAAAATTAACTTTCTCAGTTCTAGACAGGGCAATGAGAGTTGATTACAGATCTTAACAGTACTTGATGTTATGTTCCATAGTCAAAATGTTAGTACTAATGGATTTCTAGGAGGAAGAGCCTTTTCTAGGGGGGGATGAATGCCCCCCCCTCCCAATCACCCCCTTGCCTCCCTTCTGATAAATGTGCACCACTAGAACTTGTTCACTTGGTCACTCTCACTGCACCATTGGTGTATGCTGATCAGTATTCTTTTTTTTCTTTTTCTTTTTTTTTTTTCTTCCCCTCTCAGAGAGCAGTCATCAGCATAGACAGAGATTCCGAAAGAAACATCTCTCGCATTTTAACTGATGTTCGCCAGCAATCTGGTACAGATGCGGGCCATTCCCAGCAGTACAGTGACCCCTACCATTCAGGAGAAGGCAGCCATCATTACTCCAGTAGAGATTACCAACAGTCAGCAGCAAGGGATCCTTGGGGAGGCTCAGAGGACAGTAGTCGGCACTCTGGAGGAGCTGACTACTGGGATTCAGGAGTGGATCATTCAGGAAGAGGAGGTGATTATAAGCCTTCAGGAGGAGAATGGCAACATTCTGGCTCTAACTGCAAGGAATACAATGAACCAAGTAGGTCACTTGTGAAGGACTCGTATAAAAACATAGAGGCAGAAAGCTTTCTCTCCACCGAGGAGCAACTGGCAAGTGGTTCTTCTTACTCAGTAGAACAAGACTACCAGTGGTCCACTGTAGAAGAAGATGGAGCATACGAAGGCCAAATGTCCCATGGAACAGGTAGTGGAGGATCAGGTCGACCTACCGCCGAGGACACGAGAGCCGGATCCACCAGCTCTTTTCCCGGCGAGTTCCAGCATTCCAGTGTAGATTGGGGGAGTGGGAGTGGCAGCTCTTCCAGGAGCATCAACCTGCCGTCGGAACATCCCTCCACTGTGGAAGGATCGAGTGTGTGTGCCGATGGTTCGAGCTCTCAGAGTTCTCAGCTAGTGGGCTCCATTGAGATGGATAGGAAGTTAATAGACGAGCTAACGGAAGCTCACAGCAGTAACAGGAAGTACAAGGATATGTTGGTGAGAGTGCACATGTGTGTAGTTAGAGATAGGAGTGGCCAGTGCACTTGTATGTAGGAATGTAGTTAGTCAAGTGTATGGTCAGTGTACGTGTGTGACACTAGATATCATGTATATGCACATGTGTGATTAGAAACATGTGTTGTGTTAGGAGCACATGGTGAGTACACATGTTGAAGAGTTAACCACCTTATGTTGTGTGTATCAAATAGTATGTGTCAATGCTTTCTGGCAAGCTTATTAATTAAATAATCATTGGTGAGCGAGCGGAGCAAGCGAGCCACTCTCAGGGGTAACACAATTGAAAATCGGGGATGTTTATTTGTTTATATATATGTTTGGACGTACATATGTCATTTTGTACTTTGACCCTCGTGTAATTTTTGTGTTCGCTTCGTGTTCGACCCCGTCCCAAACTTCACTAAACAGAATCCCCCGGTTTAGCAATGATTACCCGTATCACCTTAGAAATTGAATTGTTTACCGCTTTGAATTCTTTTGCGGGTGCAGTTAAAACTCAAGAACTTATGAGAGCTCCATTTCTACTTGAGTTAGTGGCGGTGGTAACTTAATACGCTATTTGTCACATTTATAAGCCCTACTCAACAGTATTTACTGAAAATGCATTGTCCACTAGACCAACCATGAAGGTAAGTCTTGCGTAGGTATGTTCAGTTTTGTGAAAGTATTGTGCATTACAACTACTACACAAAGAAAAAGTTTAAATAATGTGACTTAACTTTGTTGCTTCTTTTTCAATTCAAACAGTTGCGGGTAGCGGTTACTATGGCCATTGAATCCTCTTTACCGTATATACGTAATTTAAAAACTCTATTTTATTTTAGTAGCTTGAGTGTTAGTAGTTAGAATCAATTGTTTAACAATAGTGTAGTTTAAGGCTCGCTCGCCATTTGTGCTCAATCACACCACTAGTATTAGTTACAAAACACAAATATATTTGGTAAATGGTCGTTAATAGACAAAACTACTGCACAGTTTCGTTGAATGCTTGATCACTAATTTTGTTATTAAAAATCAGCAATTTTTTTAATTGTTGTGGCAGGAATTTCGCAAGCAACTTCCGTCATGGAAAGCTAGGGAGGAGATATTGGGACTGATCAAGAGTTCACAGGTCTGCGTGGTCAGTGGGAGCACAGGCTGTGGAAAAACCACACAGGTAAAGGGTCCACACAAGAGTTTGCCCAAACAAGTCAAATTCATAGGACACAACGTGTGGTCAATTACCATTATTGTTGCCTCTGTTATTGGTGCTCTGTTATTATTTGTCAATCATGTGATATAGCTGAATTTGTTGTTGATGTTGTTGTTGTTTTTGTTTTAATATTCTCCTTTATCATTTTCCAGGTACCTCAGTTCATCATTGACGATGCAATCACCAATGGTTGGGGGTCAAGGTGCCATGTGATCTGCACGCAACCTCGCAGAATATCAGCTATTGCTGGTACATAGGTTTTCTTGTAGTGATTACCCTTTACCATCTTTACTGGTCCTTCCACCCCTTTCCAATTAAAATATTTAATTAGTTATTTCTTGGCCTACATATGAAGTAGTAGTAGTAATAAATTAGTGGTAGTAGTAATAATAATAACAATAACAATAATAATGATAATAATAATAATAATATATAAGAATAATGTATAGTATATTAATATTAGAATTATAATTGTAATAATGGGAGAAAATCAACGATATTAAATGATTATATTTACTGCTCAGCCCCCCCCCCTCCCCCCGCACCCCCCATAATTTTGGGGCACAATTTAACGAGGTGATTCCTCACATGAACACTTTTAAACCAAAAAACACATGCCCTTGAAGCCCCCTCCCCCCCTACCTTCCATACCGAAGTGTAATCCTATACCACTGCTACTACTGGAAAATAAGTATGGCATAAATTTGGTAGATCTATTAAATGATATCACGGCCAGTACTTACCATACATACATCTGCTATTAGAGCAATCATATTGAATGCTATTATGTTTATACTTGTAGTGTCTCAGCGTGTAGCGGCAGAGAGAGGAGAACCCCATGGTGTGTCCGCAGGCTACCAGATCAGACTGGAGAGCAAGATGCCTCGACCAATGGGGTCAGTTCTGTATTGCACTACTGGAGTCCTGCTCAGAAGACTCATTGGAGACCCGTGAGTGTGTGTGTGTGTGTGTGTGTGTGTGTGTGTGTGTACATACCAATTATGCTGACTGAACACAACAAGCACTAAAGTTGCATCCTGGCAAATATTAGACCAAGTGTGTGTATGTGTGTAGAACTCTGACAGAGGCATCTCACGTTATCATGGATGAAGTTCACGAGAGGAACATCTCGTCTGACTTCCTGACCATCATCATGAAGGACCTCCTCATTAGGAGGTGTGTGTGTGTGTGTGTGTGTGCTTTGCTTGGTGTTCATATACAGCAGCACATGTATGTGCACAACAAGTGCACGACATGTGCACATTGTGTTGTCACATGATGCATGGAAATGAGGCGGTTAATTGGTTTGCGACTTGTCCCATTCCTTATTAATGTTTTCTTTAAATTTCTGCGGCAATGATTAATATCTGAAGCAAAGCAGTAGTGCGGATGGAGTAGACTTCGCAGGCAGCGTGATCCTGTGTGGCGTTCTCGTCACTTTCAACACTCGTGCCATCGGTCATAAAAATTGCATTCCTGGATCAGTGTTGTGTTGTCAAGCAAACCACAGTAATTAGTCAGACATGCTGTAGGACTGCTGGGAATCTTCCACTTGGGCCTCCCTGGCTGGGATTCATGTGTCAATTCTATTTCCCGCTATTCCAGTATGCCAGATGGTGGATCCACACGCACACACACGCACACACACACGCACACACGTTTTATCACCCTCCTCCACTTTTATCACCCTCCTCCACTGGCTAACAACAAAAGCAAAAACAAACAAACAAAGGAATATACATGTAGCATTCATTTAATCTATATTTAAAATTACATGAAACTGTAAGGTTTGCGCACTTTCCCGTTGTCTCTGCTCTGTGTGAGGGATGAGTGTTCATACTAATTTGGTGCTTTGCTTGCATTTACATACGTTGTCTTATTTCACGCAGGCCAGACCTGAAGCTGATACTGATGAGTGCCACCATTAATGCCGAGATGTTCTCTAAGTATTTCAGTAAGTGTGGCCCTATGTGACAGCTAACGTGGGTGTGACATGGTTGGTATGTGGCATGGTCATTCATGTGACATGGTCAGTCATGTGACATGGTCAGTCATGTGGCATGGTCAGTCATGTGACATGGTTGGTATGTGACATGGTCAGTCATGTGGCATTGTCAGTCATGTGACATGGTTGGTATGTGACATGATATGTATCCCTTCACCCTCACTGTATACCTGTTCTACTCTTTCCTTATATTCCTCTTCCTGCTTCTTTCTTCACCCTATCATGCCCTCTCCTTATCCGTCTTTCCTCCTCCTCTGCTATGCAGACAATGCCCCGATGTACACCATACAGAATGTGATCTTCCCTGTCACGGAATACTTCATGGAAGACATTCTGTCCAAGACCAGGTAAGTGAGTACCATTCGCAGCTATGACTTGGGGGTGAAAGTGGTAAATACATAGGAGTATAGAAAGTGCTATCATTATAATTATTTATTATTAGTAATATTATTTTTATTATTGTTATTTGTTTATTATTATTATTATTATTATTATTATCATTATTATGTAATATTTAAACCGTGATTTCGAGGATTTATCGCTGATAACCATTCCGATCCCAAGGGCAAAGCCCGAGGAAGAGGGCGGGGCGGTTATCTAGTGATAACCCCAAGAGTTGCTAAGGTTTAACCATTATTTTATACCATAGTTACCTTTTTGAACGGAGTAAAAGACCAGATAAAAAGAGCTGATATTTGTTGTTTTGAGGAGGGAAATATGTCCAGTTAATGCAATGAGGGTCCTTCCAAAACACCGACAACAAGATAAGTGCACTTCGTTCCCTTTCTGCCGCCTTCTAACGAAAACAGTGGTAATTGAGCGATGATATCCAGTGAGGTTCACAAGTCAAGACATTCCGCTCCAATAAATAATTGTCCCTGTCAGTTCTTTCTACAGGAATGGAGTAGCCGTTCGCAAAGAAAGCTTCATACAAGTTAAAAAAACAACAACTAGGTTTTCATTCGTAGCTTTAAAAAACATGAGACATCACTTTGTGCCATAATTATTTATGCATCTCACTCTATTGTGGCTGGGAAAAAAAATTCTTCTGTGTACAATTCAAACTCTCTTTGTGGTACAAAAATTTGTTTTCCACAGGATATTGGAGGGGAAATAGAACTGGGTAATAACATTTTTAATCCATGGCAACTTTGGTTAATCCATGGCAACTTTGGTATATTATTATTATTATTATTATTATTATTATTATTATTATTAAAGTCTGCAATATATTTAGATACATGCCTCCTCCACCGAAACAAAAGCGAATCAAGTACGGGTCTAACAGGAGGAGAGAGATGGAGCAAGAGAGAACCGACCAGGACGAGAAAGAGGAATACCTGCAGCATTTAGAGAGTGGGAGGCTCTACTCCAGTGGAGTCATCGAAGCTCTAAGGAACGTTGACGAGAGCCAGATAGACCTTGACCTCACCATGGAAGTCATTAAGTACATCTGTAACCGCATGAGAGATGGTGCCATCCTCGTCTTCTTGCCCGGCTGGGACACCATCAGCAAGCTGCATGACATGCTCATGGCCAGTCCAGTGTTCCGTGGCAGGAGCTACCGTATCATCCCGCTCCACTCCATGATGCCTACAGCCAATCAACAGACTGTATGTGGTAACAACAACAACAGGAGTTGGTGGCTGGGGGAGGGGGGGGGGGGGGGGGGGGGGGGGGGGGGGAGAGAGAGAGAGAGAATGGGGTGCTTGTGCACAGGGGTTAGGGTAGTGTGTCTATATGCAAGCAGCAAGGGTTGAAGAGGAGAGGAAGCTTGTGCAAGTAACGGTGGTCAGGAAGCTGTCTATGCAAGCAAGCAACAAGGGTTATTGGGACATGTGTGGTTAGCAACAAGGGTTAGGGGAGATACCTGTACAGAAACATGGGAGTGTGGAGGAACATGGGAGTGTAGAGGATGCCTGTGTAAGCAACAGAAGTCAGAAAGAGGTAGGTGTGTGGTGTGTGGGGGGGGGGGGGGGGTGACACCTTGATACAAGGAACATTGGGTTAGGGAGTTATCTGTGCGTGCAACAAGGGTTATGGGAGAGGGCTATGTAAGCGACATAATTAGGTTGGATGCCTCTGGCAATAAGGGGTTGTGGGTTTCTTGCGTGCAAAGCTGGAGTTTTGCTCATCTCACAACAGGGTACTGTAGTATAAAGATGCATTGTCCTATTTGTGTGTGTGTTTGTTTTATTATTTCTACTGGACTATAAATATAAGAGTAGAGTAAATAAATATAATTAATTTAATGGATAGTAGAGTTGTATGAAATGAATAGTATGTGTAGGTGTAATAGAATAGCAGCAAGTATTGCTTGTAGTGGTTAGCTTGCATGGCATGGAGTCCTGTCCCGACTCTATCCCCTCCATACTAGCTTGCATGGCATGGAGTCCTGTCCCGACTCTATCCCCTCCATACTAGCTTGCATGGCATGGAGTCCTGTCCCGACTCTATTCCCTCCATACTAGCTTGCATGGCATGGAGTCCTGTCCCGACTCTATCCCCTCCATACTAGCTTGCATGGCATGGAGTCCTGTCCCGACTCTATCCCCTCCATACTAGCTTGCATGGCATGGAGTCCTGTCCCGACTCTATCCCCTCCATACTAGCTTGCATGGCATGGAGTCCTGTCCCGACTCTATCCCCTCCATACTAGCTTGCATGGCATGGAGTCCTGTCCTGACTCTATCCCCTCCATACTAGCTTGCACGGCATGGAGTCCTGTCCCGACTCTATCCCCTCCATACTAGCTTGCATGGCATGGAGTCCTGTCCCGACTCTATCCCCTCCATACTAGCTTGCATGGCATGGAGTCCTGTCCCGACTCTATTCCCCCCATACTAGCTTGCATGGCATGGAGTCCTGTCCCGACTCTATCCCCTCCATACTAGCTTGCATGGCATGGAGTCCTGTCCCGACTCTATCCCCTCCATACTAGCTTGCATGGCATGGAGTCCTGTCCCGACTCTATCCCCTCCATACTAGCTTGCACGGCATGGAGTCCTGTCCCGACTCTATCCCCTCCATACTAGCTTGCATGGCATGGAGTCCTGTCCCGACTCTATCCCCTCCATACTAGAAAGTAACTATATTATTATATAAACTATCAGTTCTCAGATTCAAGACTAGTTAACAGTGAGTGGTTCATCAGCGGCAGCTTGGTGACAATGAGGTGTTGGGTGGATCAAAAGCTGTTCCCAATTTGCTGTTTTTCTCTCACCTCTTGCAACAGACCTTGCATGCCGTCAATATTTTCTCACTCCATCTGCAGGTTTTCGACAGACCTCCGGCAGGTGTGAGGAAGATTGTCATAGCAACCAACATAGCGGAGACCAGCATTACGATAGATGATGTTGTATATGTGATTGATTGCGGGAAAGTCAAGGAAACGGTTAGTGTGTACTAGCAATAATATTATATCATCAGGCCATGTGGAAATCCTGCATTTTTTTTAATTACTTAGCAAATCCATTAATTATGTTAATTAGGGCTAATTCTGAAAGGGGTGGGGGTAGGTTTATAGGCACCAGGAGTGCACATTATTGTTGTGATTTAGTCATTCTTGGCTGAAATAATTATAATAATTGCTAATTTTCTCGTTCTAACAGCCAATATTGCTAATTAAAACTTAACCCGACGTTTCGACTTCTTGACCCCTGAAGAGGACTTTGGCAAGAAGTCGAAACGTCAGGTTAAGTTTTAATTAACAATATTGGCTGTTAGAACAAGACAATCTGCTACATATTATTATTGTTGTGCATGAAACTGCAGCCATCAGTACTACCGAATAACATAAATGAGAGATACTGGCTGTTGGCTCATAGCTCAATGCACTAGTGACTAAAGCCGGAACACTAGTTACTGAACTCAATTTCCTGGAAGCAAACGACATAGTCCTAATATTAGAAACAAGAGGATCCTATCCTGATTAAATGGCACATGTGTATGTCACTAGTCTATGTGTATGCCACGTATTTGATATGACACACGTTGCTGACGACACTTTTAAAACTATCAAGTTCCAGTCATACATTTGTACATGTCATTATTCTGTACTAGACCTATGACCCCAACAACCAGATAGCTTGCCTGGAGTCTGTGTGGGTGAGCAAGGCAGCGGCCAGGCAGCGTCGTGGCAGAGCTGGGAGGTAAGTCAGCAGCCGGAGGAGGGGGCATGACAGGGGTAAAGAGGAGTGGGGGTGGGTGGAGCTAGCATGGAGGGGACATGACAGGAGTAAAGAGGAGTGGGGGTGGGTAAAGCTGGCATGTGAGTGTGGAGGAGAGAGCGTGTTGAGTGAGTAGAGTGGAGGGTTAATGGGAAAGGTTGTAACAAGAGGGTATGCCGCCATTTTTTCCATGAAAGTGTGTTTGTTTGCCTCTTGTTCCCATTTGATGCTGAGAAATAGTTGAGAGAGATTTGCATACGTGTGCTTGCTTCAGAGTTCAAGAAGGTCACTGTTTTCACTTGTTCACACGTCATCGTCATGACAAGATGGAGGAATTCCAAGTGGCAGAAATCCTCCGAACTCCTCTAGAGGAGCTCATTCTGCAGATCAAGATTCTACGACTGGGTCAGATTATGCCATTCTTGGAGAGTGCCATAGAATGTCCCGACCATAGGCAGATAGCGGCAGCACTTCAGTGTCTCCGTGACTTGGTAAGCTGTACATGTGTGTGTGTGTGTGTGTGTGTGTGTGTGTATCAACACAGTCAGGGTTTGATGGGTGTGTGGGGCATTGGTGCTAGAGGGCGGGGCTATTTGAGATGCGTGCACATGCTGCAATTATGTTAAACTTGCACTATCGTCTCATATTGTTTGTAGATTGTGTTCCTTATAAATTTTCAACCTCAAAGGTCCCCCACCTATTTTATTGATCTCATTCTGTTTATGTCGTTTCATACAATAAGTATATACTGTGCATGTATATAGTATATATATGAGGGTGTGTATATATATATATATAATATATTATATGAATTATATTAAATTTATGTGAAACTTAAAAGAACAAAAGGGTATCTAAATACAATATTCCAGCCTATTCTTCAGTGAATGTACAGTTTCAATGCATTGTATGTACATCTACAGAATGCATTGACGGCAGATGAAGAGTTGACGCCTCTGGGACGTCACTTGGCCAACCTCCCTGTGCATCCACGTGTTGGCAAGATCATCTTGTTCGGGGCCATCTTCTCCTGCTTGGACCCGGTCCTCACTATCGCCAGCTCCCTCGGCTTCAAGGAGCCTTTCGTCATCCCACTGGTGAGTGAGCTGTGTACTCTCATTGTCATGGAATGCGTGCGTCTAATTGCCCGACTTTGTTTGTTAGTTTGGTTGTTTGTGTATGTGTGAATGTGCAGAACAAACAAGAAGAAGCTGATGCTGTCAAGAAGAGGTTTGCTGGAGACTCTCAGAGTGACCACATTGCTTTGCTCAATGCTTTTAAGGTTCATCTACCAGGAAGTGTGGAAGTGTATATTAGTCTTTGCCAGCTGCATATTTTGTAGGGTAGGGAGAGAGAGGTGTCACTATGTCAGTACTATGTGGTGTAGAGAGAGAGATGTCACTATGTCAGTACTATGTGGTGTAGAGAGAGAGATGTCACTATGTCAGTACTATGTGGTGTAGAGAGAGAGATGTCACTATGTCAGTATGTACTATGTGGTGTAGGGAGAGAGATGTCACTATGTTAGTACTATGTGATGTAGAGAGAGAGAGATGTCACTATGTCAGTACTATGTGGTGTAGGGAGAGAGAGAGATGTCACTATGTTAGTACTATGTGATGTAGAGAGAGAGAGAGATGTCACTATGTTAGTACTATGTGATGTAGGGTTGGGAGAGAGCCAGAGCTAGTGGAGATGCCAGGCAGTATTGCTGGGACTATTTCTTGGCTCACAACACTCTGGAGGTAATCTAACACTCCCACACTGGGTGTAACTGGGAGGTCATTCCCCACACTGGGTGTAACTGGGAGGTCATTCCCCACACTGGGTGTAACTGGGAGGTCATTCCCCACACTGGGTGTAACTGGGAGGTCATTCCCCACACTGGGTGTAACTGGGAGGTCATTCCCCACACTGGGTGTAACTGGGAGGTCTTATATTTTGCATTAGCTGAATCGAAGGAAAAAAAAATTAATTAAACATAATATTATACATTCATTCTTGTACCTGTGTTATATATATATATATATATATTGTTAATTAGGCTAATCAAATGTTATGTTTGTTTATTATTACTATAATTTTTGTTATTATTTTGTTGTTGTTAATATTGTTGTCATCGTCATCACAGACACACAACACATGTTATCTGTCAGAATTTCACTAGAGACAGAGCTTAAGGCTTTGCAACATTAGCAATCACAGGTTTCCCACCTGAAACAGAACAGAAATTAGCTGCTCATTCTGGTACAAGGAGGAATCAATTGTAGCTTATAGTATATCATTTGGTAGAGTGGTACATGATTTAACACAACTCTATCCTGGTCAATATAAAACAATAGAATACAGTGTATGTTTGGAAATCAACATTCTCTATTTGATTCTACACGTACTTTTTAAAAATATCTATTATTGGTGATAAATATTGTAGCCTAAATGTAATTTAACCATTGTGAATATACACCACCAGTCCCCTTGCCTTCTCCATTTTTCATTGTCTGATATGCTTAGAGTTAATGCACGTAGTATGCATTTAATGCGAATTGAGATTTTAGAAGTATTGTAATAGTAGTAGTAGTAGTAGTAGTAGTAATGTAAAAATGCTTGGACCAATTAATAGTTACTGCTCTTAGTTCACGTGTAGATTCAATTTTAGCACGTTTGCTTTAATTTTAGAAAAGTTGCTAAAAACAATTCACACTCCTCCAGCTGCTCTGGAAAACTGGCACTTCATCCTGTGTTTCTGTGCCAGTTAGAGTTATGAAGAAAAAACAGTATTTAATGTGGTGCATTTTGTGGGAAGGGCAGTGATAAGATATTTTTTCTTCAAGTAAAGCTGCAGTACGTGTGATAAAGCTGCTAGTGTTTCAGTTTTGTCAAGTACCTCTTGGAGTGTGACTCTCTTTTTTACAAGCACTGCAACAGAAAACCAAGTTCAGAAAACTGTTTCTGCAGTGTAGCTGGGAACCTTCTTTGCTGTGGTGAAGTCAGTCAGTCAGTCAGTTCTTTTAAAGCCGAGTTCGTGTAGTTCTAGTTATGGACCAGCAGCAAGAAAAGGCCAAACCAGTGGAGGAGGGGGAAAAGAGTCCTGTTTGCAGCACTGACTGCACTGATGCTCCAAGCCACGATGAAGTTGTGAAAGTCAAGCCAGTCATTAAGTACTTTGGGAGTTCGAACGTAGACAGCACCATTGACCAGCACTTCAGCAGGGCCTTGCTTCAACGCTCCAAAACTCGCTCTCCAGTTTTGTCCAAAGTATTTCCTGGTAACGAAGATAAAACTCGCAAGGAAAGATCTGGTTTCCCTGTAGCTTACTCCTCTTCAGTACTAGTCCAGCCTTTGCCTCCAATGATTAACAAGTTTCCATCCTCGTTTGAGAAACCGTATGGTCAGTCTGCCATCTGCGTGGAGTCTCCTGGTGTGCGGACTCCTATTGTCTACACTCCTCCTCATTCGTTTAATCCCATACACAGACCACCAGTGCCTACTGTCTCACCTGGACTACCAAATACGTATCACAATATGTCAGCCCCGTATGTCCCAGTGCCACCGTCTCAAGAAGGTTTGCCTGGGAGTTATCCTCTGTACCCGTCTTACTCGGATTTTGCCGAGCCTTTCCCTCCGCCATGTCACCAGCCCATACAGTACGAGTACTATAGTCCTCCTTATCTACTGACCACTCCTCCTGTGATGTCGTACCCTCCCAATATGCTCAATTACCAACTTCCTCCTGCTGTGGACCCAACTCCTTCCTATACTCCTTATTCGGCGTGGAATGGTGGCAGGTGTGAGCCTCCTCCGTGGGAGCACCAGCATAGCTCTATGCAAGGTCACCAAGTTGGTCACTTAGAGCAAAACCTGTCCAAAGTGCTCATGGAGCCAGACGTTGATCCATTTTCTGACCTCCCGAAGGTGTGGGGCGAGAGTAAAAAGGTTATTAGAAAGCGCCTGTGTGCACAACCTCCACCAAATGTTGATGAAGGAAAGGAGAGTGGAGAGAGTGAGACAACTGCTCCTTGCAGTACTAACCAGAGTCAGAGTGTTTCTAGCAGCATGCAAAACCCTTGTGGTGGGATCAAGCAGGATGAAAGTGTGTCTGCTGGGAGTGTCATTCGTTCTTCTTCAATGCAGCTTTCTTGCCCTATTCATAAGCTGGGCGTGTTGAACAAGACTGCAGTAGGAGCTCAAAAGTCTGAAGATTCCTCCTTGGAAGATATTAACAGCACTATTACTCTAACAGAGGAAGAAATGAAGTCTTATTCTCAAGTTGAATAACCAGTTGTAAACTTTTTAACTTTTCTTATTGAATTCTGTATACCTTGTCTTGGACTTGCTGCCGGTATTGGGACTCTTGAATGTGTTTTAAGATTAATTTTACTATTGTGTTACTGTAGTTGTTGCTTTTGGTTGTTTGAAATACTTTTAACTGGGCTTGACTGGCTAGGGGCACCTTACAGATCCAGCTGCCCTAAAAGGGTAGCAGCTGCTCTTTATGGCAGCTGACATGCTGGGACTTTTAGGGACCTTTTACCCAATCATGTTCTGGTAAAGGGTAATTGCAATTTGCAGGCATGCTCTCTCGTGGTCTTTTTTTTTTTTTTTTTTTTTTTTTTTTGTCTTTTTTTTTCTTTCAATCATTTACCTAGCCATTCCAAGAACCTAGCTTAGTCAATTTCTTATTTTGTTTAACCTGATGATTTGAGCACAACAAAACCAAACTATCTAATGCTAGGACTATAATTCCAAACTATCTAATGCTAGGACTATAATTGATTGATAGCAGCTTTTCTCTAAACAACTAATGTATATATATAATTGAAATTTAGTTGCACAACCTTGCTAAGGTCTGTGTGAAGTTTTAATCTTTGAATTGAGGATACCAGAAGTAGTCCCTTGCTCGGTTGTTGTCAAACTCATTCTTGAGGTATTTATTGGATCACCCATGCGGGCAGTAGGAGTCAAGCAACTACATTCTAAAGTTACCCTTCTCCTTTTCATTGGAGGCCAATTTCAATCCCTGTTACCTCACACTGGCGCTGGAGGTGGTCTTTCTTCTCGCGCAAGCTCTAGCATCTCTGAGGTGCTGAAACTGACCAATCACCTTTTCAAACAAGGACGAGAGAAATGCAGAACTTATGGCTGTTCTAGTTTCCTGGTGTTATAATTGAGATTCGTCTGACCAACTGTCGTTATAGATTGCCTTGCTGTTATGATTGTTATTGTTGTTGTTGTTTGATCTTATCATGGTATTATTGTATTTATTGGTGCCCTATATAGAACATCTGAGTAGCATAACATTTCTGACTAGGGTGTATGAGAGTTGTTCTTCTTCAGTTCTTTCTGTCATGTGTTTAATTCGTGGTGACAGTGAGTTTTTCTTTTCTATTTAAAAAAAAACAACAACAAGAAGAAACAGAGAAAACAATTTACTAAAGAGAAGAGAATACATCCAATAATTTTATCTTTTTAATGTTTATCTTGATTTGAAACAACATGGTTGTTTGTGTGGATCAGATTGATTAATTATATTCGCTGTTTTATTTTATCATGACACATTTAATTTCATTCCACCAGAATCCATTAGTAATATGATTAGACATCATGTACATTTTTTTATTGTTATTATTATTGTTGTTAATTATTATTATATTATTATTTATTTATTATTTATTTATTTGTATGTAGTTATTAAGGAACATGAAGGTTCAGTTTGCTGGATTACTTCGTGAAACTGGATTCATTTCATCGGCCACTCCCACTGCCCCGGCAGACAACCACAACTCTGACAACATGAAGCTGGTGAAGGCAGTGCTCTGTGCGGGGCTTTATCCCAACGTCATCAAACTGGAGTCCAGAAAGCCTGGCTTGTGAGGGCAGTTTAGCTCGAGTGTTTGTGTTTGTCCTTGTGATAATTTATTTTTCTGACTATTTTAATTTCATTGATGAAGTTTGTCTTCGCTTATAAAGTACCAGCTTGACTATTTGTACTTTTATGAAATTGCTAACGAAGTGTGTTTTAGCTAAAAAAAAAGTACTATAGTCTATTTGTATGTGTATAAAATAATAATAATAAAATAACAACCTTACCAAATGCAATTAGCTCCTTTATCTACTCATAATATATTGCAAAACTAGTGGAATGATGTTATTATAATTGTCATCTTTTTTAACACTTCATTTTATTCTCTGCAGACCTCCTAAGTTGTATACTAAAGAAGGTAAAGTGTCTTTCCATCCCAAGTCAGTGAACTGCGATGGCCGTGCCTTCGACAGTGGCTACATGATCTATCACACCAAGATGAAGAGCTCCAGTGTGTTTGTCCACGACTGCTCCACCATCCCTCCTCTGCCCCTCCTCTTCTTTGGCGGGAATGTCTCGGTGCAGCGCGATGACGAACAGGAGACTATTTCTGTGGATGATTGGATTGTTTTCCAGGCTGCAAAACGGACAGCAGAGCTGGTACAGGTCAGTTGATATTAAAAATGTGACACAGATATGCGTGTGCGCAACTTGACACACCCACTGTTACTTGTTTATTAACCCTCAGTGTACATGTGCTAGAGGGTTATAGTAGTCATCCTGTCTGTTAGTCTGTCTGTCATGCTCTGATTTTGGAAGTTACTGACAATTAACTGTTAATTTGGGTATGAACTTACTCAGTACGATGATTTAGGACTTTATTGTGCTACTTTTTAAAATTTCAAGCTGATTTTTGAGAAATCGTGAAACTGTGAGCTCCGCGTAGGTACTAGTTTTTGTGGTTAAATCACATGAGCAAATAATTTCTTACCGCAGTAGTTTTGCTTTATGCGGGTAAGTTAACAGAGTGCTAGAAGTGGAGTTTCGTGTTGAAAATACGTACTGGTGAGTGTCTCTGGCCTGTTTAGCTTCTTCTCTTATCAAGACGGTGTTTACATCTACCGTTATCATTGCTCCAGCTATATTGATACCTGATTAAAATAATATAGCCAATAAATTATTATTTTGGTCTGATGATTTAGCTACTCGTGTATATTAATGCTGAGAGTTCGCACCTTTGGTGCTCCATTGATACTGAAAGTTTTCTATTTATAGCACAATTTTGATGAGGAAACGTAGGGCAGGCAGGGGAGATTAAAGTTCGAAAGGAAGCAGTCGTTATACAACCAGACTGCTCACGTGGTTTTTGTTTTTAGATTGCAAGGGTCAATTCTGCGAAGGCACTGGCTCTACTAAGGAAGCATAGCAATCGTGCGTATAACTTGTACTTTAGAAAAATAGCACTGTAGATGAAATATTGCGTTTCAGAGTAAAGCAATAAATTCTGTCTACATTTTTTTTCAAGACTTCTGTGTATCTTCATCACTGTCTCTATTACTGTGAAGACTCACACGGTCATTGCAGTTACACCCACCGTAATTTCCTAAATATATCTGCAGTTCACAATTGTAGTAATGACATAATTGATAAATAAAAAAGGCAATGTGGGTTTATTGGCTCAAGTACTCTATTCACTCACTGTCATTCTAGTTTCAGACAATCACATAAACTGGAGCCCTTGGGTCATAGGTCAGAGTATAATTCCAGTAAATACATAATTGTGTGCGCATTCCAAAAATGCACAAATTGAATTCTGAATTACATAAAACCCTACAAGAATTTGAATTCTGTTTCAATGTGTACAACTAAAATAACAATTAATTCTTTCTTTAAATGTTGACAAAACGTAAATTTCAGTATCAGGTAAAGTCAAATGATTCTTTATTATAGCAATACACAGTGCACACAGATTCATGAACAAGTAGTGTAAATGAACTTGAGCTGATGCTCGATACTAGTGGCAGCAACTCCTGCCAAACTAACTTGCTGTTTTCTTTGTACTAAATGGTATGGGTCTTCTCCATACACAGCTAGGCTAGAATTACCTTGACTTCACAACTGGCTGCACCAGAGAGAAATAAAGTGAGCTCTTAGATATCTAAAGGATGAATCCCGAAGTTATGCTGGAAAAAAGAAGACGTTTTCCAGCTTGAAATAAAAAGTATAGGAGTCAGTGGACTCTGTTTGGTTGTGCGAACTGGAAGATACATATATCTAGTTGCTCCAGCTCATTTGGCGGCCTCTGTGCACCCATATGGACAACAACAAAAAAGATAAAACACACTTTGATGCCGTTTCTCCCTGAGTATTCAAAATGGCCGCACTTGGGCAACCAAGCTAAGTTAGTCATAGGACCTCCCCCCCATATGGAGACAAATCAGCACAAAAAACAAAACAAAAAAGACTTCATTGGTATGGACATTTCTAGGTTCAAGTATTAGCCCTATGGAGTGTCTCTGGGACTATTATGCTAGGATAGGTTTGGTGATGTTATAGTTGATGTCACAGCAAATGAGATTGAAAGACAAACACACACTGCACACACACATATACATACACACACACCACACACGCGCATACACACACCATACACACCATACATACATGCATACACACGCATACACACACCACACACACACACACCACACACGCGCATACACATCATACACACTACACACACACGCATACACACACCATACACACGCATACACACACACACACACACACACACACACCATACACGCATACACACACACACCATACAC
>WLWD01003388.1_pt1 | contig 55859 bp, 53 predicted proteins | sample 6712731 | NCBI WGS metagenome assembly WLWD01 (sample SAMN12718690, study PRJNA576275) | sponge metagenome | isolation source: marine sponge | host: Mycale hentscheli | place: New Zealand: South Island, Marlborough, Capsize Point | collected 2014-11-01 | reverse complement strand
TTTTTCTGGTATGCAGATGAATGAAGTGTTAGTTGTTGAGGAATGGTGAACATTATTGGACCATGTGATGAAATAACTGGAGAGAGGAAAGGAGGTGGATAGTCCATTAGCTCTTATCAGCCTCCTTTTCTCTTCAGCTCTTTCTTTAGTCTATCACTCCTGTTCTTAGTCTATCACTCCTTGTTCTTAGTCTCTCTGTCCTTCTATCCACGATTGCCTTATGCTTTGTGAAATTTGAAACTTTCATCATCATCATTTTCTTGCGGCTTTCGCCTGCTTTAGCTACAAAATAAATAGTCGTCATTTCCTTAATTGCTATCACTTTCCACTGAATGTGGCGACGCTTTACCCATTCAACTTATGACAACACCTTACCAACCCAGCACAGCGAATGAATTATTCATGAATACCCACACCGTTGTCATTGTCGCTACTGACAGACAAACTAGACACAGCATTTAGAAGTATCAAAGAACTTATACTTTTACATTTTGAAGCTGTCAAACGAGATTTCTAGTTGCTAGTGAGTCAGTCTGTAGAAACATTGTCTGTTAGTCTCTGCAATGACACCAATATTATGCAGATGCAACTGTTGAGTTATGGAAGGAAAAGAGAGACATTATTTTCGAAGCTGTCAGTATAAAGTGAGTGAGCAGAGAGATTTAGACCCGCTGTTGACGGTTGGAATGAATAACAAGATGGCTCTCTTCTCTTGAAAGGGCATGGGCAGCTAATCAGAGGAGATAGATAGATGTGTGTCATAGCTTTAGCTAAGTGCAGATGTTTTGGGATGGAAACGTTCTCTGTATTGTTAGCATCATGCTTAGTGATTCCACACAAACTGAGCAACATACATTGTTAAGTGAACTGTGACTGTAATAATTTACTAATTATACTTCTTAACCCCTCCTTTTCTGCACTCTCTCCTCATCTTCCTTTCTTCATTTCCCTCCTAGCTTCTGCTTGTAAAAATGTATATTTCAAGACACTAACTTGTGAGACTAAAACAGCATCTATTATAGCTATGGTAGGTTGACATATTTTAGATTAGTTTTACTTTTAAGTAGTGAAAATTTAACAACTTGTGACAATCAAACTTCTAGTGATCAAGACTGCATGGTACTTTAGATGGCAGATATCGTACACACTTTATGCGTGAGAGGAGAGGGCAATGCAGTCTGTTAGAAGACTTTATATCAATGCTTGCTGCTTAGAATATTTGTGCTTGTATGCAGTGTTTCAAGTTTTAATTAGGCAATCAGTTCATAAGATGCCAGTAAATTGCTGCAGAATTTTTTTGTGTTGCTGTTTTTATTTTATTTATTTTATTTTATTTAAAAGGGGAATCCTAATTTCTCTTTCCCTATGAACAAGAAATTTTACTAAATTTTTTCCTCTCTGTATGAAGCCTTACAAATATGGATCAAAGAGCCACTGTTTGATTTTTTTTTTTTTTTTTTCCTTTTTTTGGCTTAAATATCTCAAAATTTATATTCTGCCAGCTGTGAAAAATGGAATCATTCGCAGCTGAAGTATCTTAATTACTGATGTACTAGGATTGAAATAAATCTACTCAGCAGTAGTAGTGTGGAATTGCCTTAGTGTACGTAGATAGAACTTTTCAAGACTTGAGAATGTATGCAACTGTCAGGACGAAGTGACCTTAGCCTGTAGCTTTGTGCTTCTTACTGGCTGTGTTATAAAATATTATTTTGGGTCTACATATACTCGATGCTTACCTTGCACACGCATAGCTAACTGAACAGTAACTCTCTCGGAACTGAAATAAAATTGTGAGAGATGGGTCAACAATAATGTCGGTCAATAATTGACGACTTGCGCTATTCATTAAAATTTCCCTATTTTTTTATATGTTGTTGTGATAAGTTACAGTCTTGGCTACAATGCTGGTAAAGAACTCCAGTTTAGCTCATTGAAGCTACTTTAGTGTGTGGTTTTTACTGGTGACATCAGCACATGATCAAAAATATTTGCCAGGCTGTCAGTTATTCACCGAGATTAAACCTGCCGAGTAGCATGATAGAATTTAAAGAGGCCTCTGGCAAAGGCATTGTTATTAAATTATAGTTTGTTTAGTTCTAAAGCAGTCAAGACTTTCTTCATTATATTAATTATATTTTTTCAGTAACCTTGGTCCAACCACCTCTGGCCCTCCTTCAGCTTCTTTGCTGCGAGATTGGCTGGATATGAGTCAGATTGACCCAGATGACATGGACTCCCTCCAGAGAGAACTAGAGACAGGTGCTCCTGGCATGTTCAACATCGGAGACTTGTCTGATTTATAGTCCTCTTTGAATTGTTTTCTTTCTCTTCCTTTTCCATTTGTTTCCAACTGGAAAAAATAGTAGTTTTTATTTTTTGTTAGTGTATATGCATGTAATTTTTTTTTGTCATTCTCAAAATAATATTTTTAATACCAATATTTAATATTTTATTTGCAAAGGTCAGGCAGAATTGATTGAATTTAATTAGCTATTATGATCATGAACAGTTTTTTTTTTCTTTCCATGCACACATTATAAGATCTTTGGTGTAGTCAAGCAAAGGGAGTGGAAACAGTGCTATAGTATTTTTCTCCTAGTTTGGTAATGTTGTGTTGTTAGGGATGTTGGAGTAAGGTTGGTATGGCTATGCTTCAGTTAGCTACTACTATTGTTTCTGCTTCTAGCTACTAGGCTATAGCTATATTTATTTTTCATTACCATCTATAAATTCATACCATGCATAGTATGTGATAGTTTTTAAGTTTCAAAATGACAGCAACCATATTAAATCAGATTTCATTGTTTGCTAGGCACAGAATGAGCAGCTTCGTGGGGCATTAGTAGGACCACCTGATGAGAGATACCTGGTTGCAGACTCCTGTTCAGGAGAGGTTGCATTAGGCACACGTGCCATTGTATGCATGATTCTTCCAATACAGGCAAAATGAGTCTGAGTAAGCGAAAGTGCTACATAGGCATGCCCAGTTGTCAAGGAGAAGAAAATTCTTACACCAATAATTTCATTTTTCCATGCTGAGGTTAACAAGTAGTGCCAGTTATACCGTTGTAAATGCTCGGACAAACTTTGTCGGTTTTGGATCCCAGGGATGTTGCTGACAAAAGGAGAAACGGGGAGACTGCAACGATGTTCATTTTGAAATTCTGTCACACTTTTTTTAGTTTCGCTTTTATTATTTCAGAAATGCAAGTAAGTCTTCAAGGCTCATTTTTATATCACTAGTGAGCATGTCCAATTGAGCATGTCCAATCTTGAGCAGGTGACCGCGGGCTCTAAACATTGCACGCATGCGCGCGTAGAGCGTCTTAAGACTGTACAGTACTGAAAAGAGCATGCACGCATATAACACATGTTCGTTTATTGTATGCGTGCATTCTCTTTTCAGTACTGTCTCTCTATGCATGGGTGTGTGTGATAGTTTTGCATAGTATGACAACATTATATCTCAATGGTGAGATTGAGCTGCTTTATCTTGAGGTATTTATCAATAGCTGCATATTCTCATTAAATTTGCTTGAAAGTTACTATTACTGGGTTTAACACTGAATTCGAATCAGTTCTAGAGGGTTGTGTGGCACAACCCTCTGGAACTGAAAAAAAGAGAAAAATAATAAATGAATGATGAGAATGAGTGAATGAACATGAAGAATAAATAATAAAGAGAAAAACAAGTAAACAAATAACCAAATAAATAATAAAAAGAAAACAAAATAAATAAATTGACTAAATCACAGTAGTTGCATATGGTTGTCTGTATAGTGGAGCCCCATCCTCATGCTGCACTGCTATTCCCAGTATGTCTTTTGCATGGAACATGTAAATTTTTTTTTACTAAACTGTTGCTGCCATTGCTGAGATATCCAGTTAGCTCGAGGAGTCAGCAGCAGGCTGATTAGCTGTTCTGACGTGAAAGAGAAAGCATTGTCACTCGTCGACAGGTTGTCATCATGGGTTACTATTGATCTATGTAATAGATATTCAGCGAGACTCGATTGCCTTCTGCCAGCTGTACCACCCTATGTTAATGTCATTAATGGCTATTTAATTTTTTAAGATGTCTATGTCCACCTGCCATATGGATGATTCAAACCAAATACTGATCAAAGGCACCTAGGAAAGACAAAACGGTCGTGGAAAGCTTGCATCTTGTTTCTCAAAAGCAGTAACTGTCCACACAAATGAAATGGATTTTTTCTCCGTTAATTGTACCACAGCGCACCACGATGTCAAAGGTGAGAGCTAATCAATAGACAAACCGCAGCTTTTGTGTGTCCGTATACCCCATCCCTACGTGGAAATTCTTAGAAAGATGTGCAGTTGGAATCTATGAGAATATTTGCCAAGAAGCAAACTATTTTGTTGATCTGCCTAACGGCTATCCCTATGGCAAATCCATTCTGTACGCCATGCTACCTTCTCTGGCGTGCAGTTTCTTCCTCCTCTTATTCCAGCGGCGTAAAAAACGTTTTGCAGCGACAGATTTCTATACACTATCAGTCCTGCCTACCATCTTAGCAATTTACACAAACAAATCGAGCCACACTAAGTCAACCACATACTGACTAAGCAAGGCAGCATGTATAGAGATTGGGTAAAGGGTTCCGCTACGCGAATTTGACCCCGGCTTTCTTAATTAATGGTAAGAAATATAACTCCTCAACAATGGTATCACAAACAAGCGAACACAAAAATGCACAGTGCAAGTTAGTTAGGTGCCTTGGTTTGCTATCATGTATTAATGCTGTGGTTGAATATTTTCTCTAGTGCCAGAGTATGAAGCTTGTAATAGTGGATGTGAGGATGTGCTAGAAGTTGCTCCAGTATATCCTTGAGGCATGTAGAGAGGGGATGTATGGTGTAATCCATGTCCTAGAATAGTGCTGTCTTGCGTTTGATAGCCATCATCATGGATACTACTGTAAGCTCCATCTTGTGGTGCACTCAAGATTGACGAAGAGTCTTGCTCACTCGATCTTTGACTAGGTACTCCACCAAAAAAGTGAGATGCAACTCGTTGGTCTTCAGTAAAATTCAAGCTATGCATGGACTCACTGAGCCGATAAGGCTCATTTTGCTGTTGTTGATGCTGCTGCTGCTGTTGTTGGTATGTTCCATAGGAATCCGATGGGTATGGCTCTTGGGGTGGTAGCATGTAATTCAATGAAGTGGGTGTGGCAGCAGCATGTGCTCCAGGCTGAACTGCTGAAGGATCAATTTGAGAAGAACCAGGAGCAGCAGGAGGTGATGTAGAGGGTAGTGGAGAAGGCTGGGCCTGAGGCAATGTCGACGGTGGAATTTGAGTATTTGGGATAGCTTGAGCAGTTTGTGGCATAGAAAATTGAGCAATTGACTGCATATTTGGTTGGCCCGGTAGCTGTTGACTAAGTGGCTGCTGGATATGCTGTGATGGCACTGACTGTGATAGAGTCCCCAGAGAAGGATTAGTGGTCTGGTCAAGGGGTTGTGTGTAAGGTTGTGTAGCAGCTATCTGTGTAGGCATTTGAGCAGCAGTGGGTACAGAAGGTTGTGTTGTGAGTGGATATACCTGTGATGGTGTAATTGGGGGCATCATGGATTGTTGCTGTACAGGTTGTGCCGCAGGTTGCTGCTGTATAGGTTGTGCTGCTAGTTGTTGCTGTATAGGTTGTGGTGCAGGTTGTTGCATCATGGGCTGTGTTACTTGCTGTTGCACAGTAGTTTGTGTTGTGGGTTGTGTAGGCTGATCAGTTTGGGTTGATGCTACATTGCTTGATCGACGCACACGTGGCTTCATTGGAGTGGAAGTAATGTAAGCATCATCATCAAGGAGTGGAGGGGATGGTGATGGGGGTGGTGATTGACCAGATTCTTTTTCCATTTTGTAAGAATTTTTTCGATGGTGAACTGGTTTAGATCCTTTATATTTTTGATGGCGACTTGTATAATCTTCCTCATCAAAGTCAGCATCTACATATATTACTTTTCTATTAGCACTTTTTGAGCTGTTCTGTGCCTTATTTGGCATATACACCACTTTTTTTGGAGCATGGCCACTAATGGGAAAATCATCTGGGTGCTGAGAATCAATATACACCACTTTGGGGGAAGGCTTTTTTGCTGCAGTGTTGGAAACAACATGAACTACTTTAGCTGGAGGTTGTCCTCTTGGAGACACTTGTACAACTTGCGCTGGTTGATGTGCAGGCTGGGTAGCTGAAACTTGCAGAACTTGAACGGGTGGTTGCTGGGAGACAACCTGAACTGGTAAAGGTGCAGGCTGGACCACCTGATACTGAGGCTGAGGTGCTTGCACGAGCTGTACTGGGGCAGGTTGTTGGAAAAGTTGAACTGGTGCTGGCTGCTGGATGATCTGTGGAGGAGAGGGAACCAGCTGGATAGGAGGAGGTTGCTGCTGTTGAACCATGAATTGAGGCTGTGGAGGCTGCACTGTCATCATGGGCTGAGCTGACATTGCATGTATTACTGGAGCAGGCTGTCTGACAGCAGGGTGCATGAATTGAGGCTGTGGAGGCTGCACTGTCATCATGGGCTGAGCTGACATTGCATGTATTACTGGAGCAGGCTGTCCGACAGCAGGGTGCATCCTAGCCATTGGGATAATTGGAGAACCACTTGGACTCAATCCTGGACCCAAGACTCCAGTCGATGGCCTCATTGTAGCTGCAAACATAGGAGAACCCATTGAAGATATCCCTGCTAAGTTGGAGTGTATTGGTACACCAGTGCCTGCAAATGGTGGAGAACGATTCATCATGGAAGCAGACTGGCCTAGGAAAGACCCTGTCAACAAATACAAAGTATTATTTGAATGGTTATCCAATAACAAGTGGGTGTTTTCAACATTTCACGTGCTAAGCCTGTTTTCCTGAAGACTCCACATATTTTTACAGCTATGAATATTTTATAAAATGGAAAAACATAGCTATGGTTTCCATTAAGAATAAACAAGAAGCTGCATCTCAGAAGCAATTGAAGATTCATGGCCAGACACAGATGTTTCAATGCTATTCACAGTTGGGCAGGCACACAGGTCAGTTCCTCGATATATTTATACATTTATATCAAACAACTTGTCACTAAGTTATGAGTTAAAAGAGTTAAATCACATTTAGAGTAAGGGATAAAATCTGGAACACACTAATAGGCCCATGTGTATACCATTTATAGATCTATTCAACTAAGACATTTTGACAATCTGTCATTTTTCAGGTTCTAACTAAAGCAATCTAGTAGGGTAATAGCTAGTATTTACAACAACTTTGGCAACTTTTAAAAGCATCACTACCAGAATATTCATGCAAGATATCAAAACCAATCAAAAAGACAAGAAGAATCTTTAATATCTAGAGAATAACCTTGCTGTAGTCCACCAGACAGTGGCATAGATCCTGCCATAGATGGTGTAGTATGGGGGAGCATTTCAGTCACTATCCAACCAACTATATCATATTTGCTGAGTTGCGAGTATTTATTAATGATTAATGATAGTGCCAGTACACAAATTCCTCACCCATTAAACTTGGTCTATGAATTATATGATACAGGTATCCTCCCCCATACTTGGCGTGACTAGCACATGTGCTGCAACAGCTCTTTAACCATGAGGCTGAAAGATAGGCAAGTTACTTATGTACTACCAAATATAAATTATAAGTGTAGCTTCTAACAATCTGATATGTATTAATCAAGATATTTGTTATTATAAAATAATTAAAAAACAGTAAGAAATATAATGTTCAATATTATAGCTACAATATGTTTACATAAAGACTTAGTCAGTATTTAGTACAAGACATACTCCTTGAAGAACCCAGTGAGAGATATGATCTGTGGTGGCTAAATCGGCTTCAAACACTAGCCCCACACCCATGGCATTTCTGCGTTCCGATGTAGTGTAGACTGGTGTGCGGAATTGGTTCTGTGAGATAATACAAATATGGTATGAATGCACATGTTTAATAACAAAGAATTGTTTGTCTCCTCTCTTCTTTATTTCTAGTTATGACCCTGATTCAAAGAGCAATGTAATACCTTTTTTATATACATGCAGTACTATTTGGCGGGAACTTGCTAGTTAATATTGCTTATCAAAATCTGTTAAAATATGCATTGATGAGGTGAAAAATAAAAATTGAAGATAAGGATTTGCCTGGCCAATTTAGAAATGTCTACACTGCCTCTGCTCACCCCCAGAACTATTGTAATCTATCATTCCAGTAGAACTAGTGGTGTGCTTGAGCACAAATGGCGAGCGAGCCTTAAACTACACTATTGTTAAACGATTGATTTTAACTACTAACACTCAAGCTACTAAAATAAAGTCGAGTTTTTAAATTACGTATATATGGTAAAGGGGATTCAATGCCATAGTAACCGCTCCCCGCAACTGTTTGAATTGAAAAAGAAGCAACAAAATCAAGTCACATTATTTAAACTTTTTCTTTGTGATATTCTTAGTAGTAGTTGTAACGCACAATACTTTCACACAACTGAACATACCTACGCAAGACTTACCTTTGTGGTTAGTCTAGTGGACAATGAATTTTCAAGTAAATACTGTTGCATAGGGCTTATAACTGTGACAAATAGCGTATTAACTTACCACCGCCACTAACTCAAATAGAAATGGAGCTCCCATAAGTTTTTGCGTTTTAACCGCACCCGCAAAAGAATTCAAAGCGGTAAACAATTCAATTTCTAGGGTGATACGGGTAATGACTAAACTGGAGGATTCTGTTTAGTGAAGTTTGGGACAGGGTTGAACACGGAGCAAACACAAAAATACGCGAGGGTCAAAGTACAAAATGACATACGTACATCCACACATATATAAACAAACAAACATCCCCGATTTTCAATTGTGTTACCCCTGAGAGTGTCTCGCTCGCTCCGCTCGCTCGCCAATCAACTTACAACAAGCTTTAATCGGTGAGCTTCAATTGGAATGATTCTCAAAATAGGAAGCTCTTCTACCAGGACTTTAGGATTTGACCTCACAAGGCAAGACTTTTCCAAACTCCACCTGGCACCTTCCAAATAGAGCCCGCTTACATAGCAGCCTGAAGGAGCCTTTTCGGTGATTTGTTCAGGATTGGTGAACTATTTATAACAATACGCACATGATTAATTGGCCAGTGGATTACCAAAGATTAAATTCATACTTCAGTCACACTGGTATATAGTGTAGATTTGTCCAGAGGCCATTGGTTTCTACGGCAAGTAGCTTGTACAAGAGCAGTTAAATAGGATTCTGGAATATGGAGGCCAGACAACCACATCACACATGGCTCCCCATTATTCACCTGTGACCAGCAAATAAAAATTAAGATCTGTACATATCTAACTGTACTACAATATTAGCCTACCCATTTGCTGTATTGTTCATTTCTTTTCAGAAAATGAATAATCCAGTTTCCAAGAGATTTTAATGTAGCAGGAGCTAAAGCTCTCCATATAGATGGTATTTGACCATTGTAAAGTGAGCGGGCTACTTCATCTAACTCAGCGCTCATCCCGACTTCACCTGCAAGTGCCTAAAAAAAAGGAAGCAAATGACAGATCATGAGAGGTTCTGTTATAGAATATTGTATTCTCACCTTTTGAAGGCTGTTCAGTGATGTAACCATTTTTTTGATGAGCTTGTTGTACCTCTCTAGTTCTTGAAGTAATACCACTGAAGTTGGAGAAATGACTTCGCCAAGACCTTTTCTTATGACATCTAGCTCATAAGGATTTGGAAGTTTTGCCTATGAGGTGAAAAAACAAACAAACAAACCAAAGAAGGTATAATCATGGAATATATATATATTGCAGTAATATAAACTAGTTCTTCTATGGTTACCACTTACTGCCATATATAAATGAGATAATGATATCTATATTAGATTTTATTGCAGCTTTGATATTTTTACTTGAATATTTCCGCATCACGCGAGCGTTCTGTATTCTCCCATATTGTACGGTTTATATTGTACGCTACTTGTAGCGCGCGCGTAGCGAGTAAGATCAATGAAAATTGTATTGTAACCGGTTGAGAAAAATTTCAAAGAAGCAATAAATCACTTATCACACTCGTCGTACAATATGGGAATGATATTTTACTCTCACGCCACATTTTCACTCGCCTTTGGCTCGTGAAAATATTTTGCGTGCTCGTAAAATATTTTCCCATATTGTACTCTGACTCGTGCTATAAGTATTATATATTATGTATATTTATATATGTATAAATGCATACAATCTGTTAAGAAAGAAGCATGTTACAGGGGAAATTTTGCTATCTACAGCACACTAAAAAAGGATGTGTTCAATATCCTATGTACTTGTATGTCAGAAGCAATGTTTCCAATGAAATCCTCCCTGCTTATTCCACTGCTAGCCTCTCCAGTCTGAGGTTGAAGCTCAACTAGCTGAGACCATATGTCTTTAGTTGCATGAGTGAAGTATCCTATCTCAGCATTGGAATGGAGCCCAAATACTTGAGGAGTATTCACCAATGGAAGTTCTTCAATGAATTCCAAATATTGATCTCTTGTCCCATCCTTGGGAATGAAATAATCTACCTCTTCATCATGATAGAAATGGAATGGTTGAAATGTGTCAAAAATGAAATCCCCCATGTATTCATCCATGTAATTCTTCAATACACGCCTGTCAAAGTCATCTATAGCCCTTCCCCCGTACATTACCTAAAAATAAGTTAAGTTAAATAATATATTCATCCAAAAATGAGTGAACTTACTTCTCCTATAAGATACTTCAAAGAGCCCCAAGGTATCTTGGTATCTCCACTATCAAAAGCTTTGTTTAAGTAGGTTGAAAGAACATCCATACACACTCTAAAGTCAGACTCATTAAAATCATATGAAACATTCCATCCAATCTGGAAACATAAACATTTCAGTTCAGTAATGTCACATGTAATGGGACATAATCTCACTTACTCTTCCGTATTTTCGTCTTTCTTGGACTACAGCGTGGAAAAATGCCAATGTATATACCAATGGTTTAAAAGAGGGATGAGGACAGCTTTCTTTGAGGGTTCCAGAGGGTATTTTGAAGTATGTATTTCTAAGATTCAATTTAAGGCCGTTTGGTGGTTCAGTCACAACTTTCAATGACCTCTGTATAAAATACAGTATTATAATATTTACATATTATTTATTGCACTATATTTACCTGTAATATTCCAATGGGGAATTCAGAAGTAGGAGCTGTGGTTAGCCACAATCTAAAGTCTGGGTGAGGTTTTGTCATCTTCTCTAATGATTTTTCAAGTTCCTGAAGCCACTGGATAAGTAGATGGCAGTTCTGTAGCATGAGCCAGTGACCACGTGCACTGGAATTCTCCAGCAGTTGTAGAGCAAGCTGTTATGTTTGAAATAGATAGAACACAAAATTAAAATTCTATTCATTTGCTTTTGGTAAAGCAAGAATTAGTTTTGTTTATTGTCAAATATTTTAATGCAAAATAATTAGTTTCAAGGTAATAGTATTTTAACAGAAATACTTTTTACAAACCTTTTCTTGTCCTTGTCCCATAGCCAAAAACTTAAATCTATTTCCACCATATCCTTTGGTCTCTGCCAGCTTTCCAAGTTCTCCAGCAGGATCAGCCCCAGGACTCAGAATGAAGACAATGGGGGAAAAGGGAGAAGACTGCTCATATACACTCTCAAGACTCACTACCGGAGGAGTGACATATTGCTCTCCCATTTGCTCCGTGACATAGTTGGTAATGGCTCTGTAGACTCTGTCTACCCTGAAGCATCGCAGCAACATCAAACTCTGCAGACTGCTCAGGCCATTGCTGAATCTACCAGGGTAAGGAGTGCCTTCTGGTGCATCCAAGTCAAACCACTACAATAGTCAAGAAATATATATTAAAAATAATAAGCTAAGTTAGGTTAAGGCAATAGAGAATTTACTTCTTTCCATTTGGTTCCGTTATTGTCAACATCATCAGCAAGTGATCCAAACATTTCTGAATGGGAAGTGGTAAGTTTCATTATGTCTTCCCATCCCTGGTCAGGCAACCAGTCATGTGGTTTCTTGCGTGCATTTTTTTCAAGTGAAATATTACCCTGTGATTAAGTGAACAAAATGAGTAAAAACATACTCTAAGAAATACTATTGTCTATGTTTGAACATGTAGAATAGATTTACGATGAGTGTCATCAATACTGATGTCTCAAATAAGAATAGATCAATATAACTACAGGTATTATATGTAAACATTTCCTATCATGTGATGAAAATTTTCTTCCATTATAATTTTGTCAAGACAAGTGCTTTCAGTCATACTAACATGTAGATATTTTGTTACTATGATGTACAACACAACCACATTGGTATATGAGTATATTACTTTAATAAAGAAATCTAATTCTTCATGATTCAGTGTACTTTCCACTTCTTGGATTTTGGTAGACATAGCAAATGAAAACAATAATTTATGTACTTCAAAAAGTCCTGCAATAGATGATGTTGAAAATTATTTATAACAACATAATTCATACAATTATGGTTTAGCTTACCAGTACAAGCATAGTTATATACATTCAATGTCAGAGTATTGATAATATTATTAAGTCTTTTTGATAGGTGTTGATCAGGCATGCTTCTTCGTAGAGAGTGGTCAAAAACCTGAAATTACATTACTTACATTAAATCAAAGGAATTATGTTTATAACTTACTGTCAAGTATGAGCTCAGTGAATATTGATACATAGAGTTTATGGCTGCCATGCCGGAAAGTACAAAAAATAAGACTGCTCCTCTTCTTGCAGCAGGTCTGTATCCATCTCGAAGAGTTTCAATTTCATGAGCAGTCTTCTGTGCAAGCTTCAATTTCTCTGTCACCTATGTTGTAGTAGTATTAAATGTCTGGTTTATAAGTAGTTGATACAATGTAATAAATTGCTAACCTCTTGTGCTTTTTCTTTAGTTTCTTCCAATGTTTGAATTAGTTCAGTATTGTCCAATATGTTTCCTGTTGAAGTTGCAAGTTCACGTAGCAAGGTATCCTCAAGAGATTTCAGTAGTCGCTTATTGTCACTGTACACAAAAATAACAGCAGCAAGCAAAATTATTTAATTTATGCATGTTCGTATGTGTGCCTGACAGTGTAAAGTCAACCAGATCTTTACCTTGTTTCCTGAATCAATCTTTCTCTGTTTTCTTCCAGCTCTTTCTTTTCAAAGCTCACAATTACACTCAACAATTGATCTTCAAGACCTTTCAATGTGACTGTGTAGTTAATGATCATAGTACGACCAAATATTGCTGGAGTATACTTGGGATTAGCCAGTTTGGTGTTTAGGTAAAGCCTGATAAATGATATAGTTATAGTATTATTAATATAATGGATTTAAGAATATAAAATGAACTCACTTGAAGCTTGGATCAAAGTCAATTTCCTTATCTCCAAGCATTATGGTCTGTTTATTTCCTGATCCTTTGACATTTTTATCTAAGACAGAATCTATCACAGGATCAATGTACTCATCTACATCCTTGAACATAAAGGGATAACCAAATTTGATGGCCAACTCCAATTGCTTGATGAAATCTGGATTATTAAATGTAGATATCCTGAGATTGTTTTTCTCTTCCTTTTTCTTGATCCAGTTAAATGCTTGTTGCTGAGGATCGATACATAGTGGATATCGAGTGGCTTGGACAGTCAGGATTCCATTTTGGATAGAAAGTTCATCAGGGGGCAGAGATTCAGATGTCCATTTACTGATCTCTACATCATTTGTGAGCATCTCTTCTAATTTGAAAGGTTGACTAAGAGGGATTGATTGAGCAATAATGTCTGTTTGCCAGTCGTCTACAAGCATCTGGTGACGGAAATCCCATGAAAATGCTCCAACATAACTAAGGAAAGCAGCAGCAAGCAGACAATCTCCCAATAAACGTATTCGATTTAATTTTAATTCTTCCAGATCGTCCTTCCATCTATTAAATACCACATATAGTTATTATTTTCAGATACAACACCCTACATTTAATCTTTACCTCGCTTTTTCTGAACCCAGTCCAGCAATAAGTTTGCTAGCAGCTACTAATCTTTTCTCCATAAGATCTGCTTCTTCTTGAAGAGCTCTTTTCTCACTCATAGCTTCCTCATACTGCTTACTGAGTTCTGCTAATTCATCCTTGATACTTTGCAACTCCTTCTGAATTCTTTCAAGTTCACGCTTGCTTAGCTGAAAATTTTTCTCCAAACGAGCAACCTAAGGAAAAAATACAAGATAATTTAGAGCATTAATTGAGTGTAACTGTTTTACCTTTTCTCTCTTGGGTTTAATTGTTCTTGCTACTGTGCAGTATCCCAAAACAGCTTTGACAAACTTGTACAAACCACCTCCAGCCTTACTGATTTCTTTCATACGTGTATAGTCTGTGTCCATCTTATCCATACTTTGCATCACAGTTTTCACCTGTTGTAGATAATTCATGAGAACCCAGTGACACTATAAGCTTTAAATATACCTAAAAATATTATACCTGTGCTTGTGAAATGCCATCAACATCCATGTTTTGCAGGGAGTTCAGAAAGTTTGTTTCAGACATCATTCCTTTTGCTGACTTCCAGCTGACCTCCTTGTATCCCTTGAAAACAACAATGCATTCACAGACTGTTTGCACTGGTAGAGGAGGTGTTGCAAAAGATCTGAAGTAAAAATTTCAGTAATTTGTCATGTGTGTTTTCAGTTAAATCTAATAGAGCTCAAACCTAATTTCTGTGACATCGTTCCTGTTCAAATCACTTAAAGCAATGCGTGCTTCCTCAAGAGCAGGAAGTGCTTCTTCTAAAGCTTCTTCAGCTTCTTTCTTTTCCACTACTATCACCTATTGATACAAAATTATCTAATGAATTACTGCAATAACAGATGTGCAATTTACTTACTTTATTTTGTTCTTCCATTTCAATACTCTTTGTTTCTGCCATTTGCTGCTTCTCTTTTCCTATTCCAGTCTTTTCAGCAATATCTTTGAGAAGTATTTCACATCCTTCAGATTTCTTTCCTACAGCTTCCTTTTGTATTTTGAGCTGATCATTAAGATCTTTAATTTGTTCAGCAGCTTCCATCAGTTTGTTCAGACCACCTCCCAGTCTTTGGCATTGTTCCTGTACAAACTTGTCTTTATCTTGAAGCAACTTAATATAAGTACTGATGAAATCTAAATAATTCTTTGGTGTGACATGGTTTACTCTGCGAAGTTTCTGAAGGAAATCTTTGCTATAGTTGCTAACTGAGAGGTGAACATGAACAACATGGTCCACCACAGATTGGCGCTTTTCATCTGGTATCAACTCATTCTATATAGTATATAACAACAACAAAAAATTAAGTAAAATGTGTCTTGATTTAAAACAACAACAACAAGATCCCTCACATCAGATAGGAACTGGCTGGCTACGGCGTGCAATGCTTGTTTTGGCCAGGCAGTAAACCAGTCAATGGAGGTGTTGTTGACTAGGCCAGGAAAGTTTCGGCATCTTGTCTTGAGGACATCTCCCACAGGAGACATGGCCAACACAATGTGCATATTGTTTACACACTTGCTGATAAAATATCCAAACACACTTTCTTTGGTAGGGGGACAACCTTTCTTGGTAGCCTCATCTCGAACCTATCATTAGATATGATTGTCACCTTACTAATTTAAAATGAAGTGTTAGTTAGTCTCACTTGATTGATCACTATTTCTTTTTCATCATCAGGGTACAGAGCTGGCACCATTCCTGAAGTCAGCATGTTGTTAACTAATTCCAGAAAACCTAACACAATATATTATAAATATTATTCCTTCATTTTAGATGTTCTCAAATTACCTTCTTGAGCAACATGTCCATCTGTAAATAAAAAGACCACCTACAAAATGTGAAGTATATTATATATTTAGTTGTATTGATCACTGGATGTCTACCTTTTTGTTCTCAATCCCAAGTTTATTATACAGCTGTTTTAGGTCCTCCCTAAACTCATCCTCTCCATATCCTCTGCTCAATGTGATCTCAAACACTTCGCATCCTGCAGCAAATGCTGCTAGTCGAGCTAAACTCTGTCTTCCACTTCCACCCACACCCACTAATAGAGTATGACCTTGATCCATTCGTATGACTCTGTGAATCCGAGTTAAGTGATCTAGAGCATTCTCAAAGAGAACCAAATTCATGGGTTTGAACTGCTCATTATACTCTTCTAAGATCTAAAATAAGAGTATCAAATTAGCTTATTAATAGAACAAGAAGTATTGATCAACTCACCTCTTGGAATAGTGCTTTAGTGATTTCATAGGTTTGAATATCTTCATAAATTCGTGGTTGTTCTGGATTCAAAGCTGTTCGAAAATCTCCAAAGAGAGTTGGTTCAGCCAGTGCTTTCTAAAACCACATAAGTCACATTATTGAATCTTAAATTATTACCATTAAATTTCTTACTTCTGCATATTTGCTGAAATATTGCTCAAGAAGTTCAGAAATATGATTAGACACAATGTCTCTGTCCTTATCATTAGTTAGCCTATCAAAGAAAACCCTCAAGCATTCATTCCTCCAGACACGGACAAATGGGCCAGGCTCATTGAATCGATCAATAGTTGTTACAAATAGTCCATGATAAATCCTTGACAAGTCACGGAGGTTAAATATATAGTGAAATTTGGATGGAGTTGGAGGAAGATCTTTGACTATCCGTTCATAGAGCTCCATGGTTGCTCTAGTAATTGGGTCAGCCATTTCTTGCACAGCTATAGATGAAATCTTATAATGCTTATGTAAATTGCAATCTATTGCTATTACCTTTGTTAAATGGTTGAAGATGACCAGTGATGATAGAAGAGTAAATATGGAATAGTGACTTGTTAGATGGAAAAGTCACATTATACACACTGAATAAAGACATAAATCTTGGGTCCACTTCATTGCGACCTCCACCAGCCTAAAAACAATAAATATTACATGGTATTCAATTACAAAATATGGAAGTGAGATTTAAAATGATTTGTAATTTTAAATAGCTCGGTTCCTATTTCATACTTCTCTTCGTACTTTTTTTTTTGCACACTGACTCAGTATTATGTAAAGTATGGTGTTTCATGTTGGCATCATCTTATGAAGGAACTAATACATCTACAAGAAGTTATTAATTCATCCCTGCTGGATACTGTATTGAAATTACCTTTCCCATTGCAGCGATAAAAAAAATGTCCTTGAATACTTTCCAATTAAGATCCTTTCCTCTGTCATACATTCCTCCTTTCTCGAGCAGAAGTTTGAGAAGTGCTATTGGTTGCTGTGTGCCATAGGTATCCACTTGAGGCATATTCATGTCGTCAATGAAAATTATCAAATTTTTGCCTGCAGGAAGTAATACAGTTCAATACATTGACTAAAAACACCTGAAGTGTTGATTTCCTTATGATTATGTTTTACTTTGGGTTGTAATAGCGTCATGCTATTAATGCAATGTTTTATGTAGTGACTTTATTGGTAATAAGCTGATCTATCGACGGATCGTTGATTGTAATATTACACACATTATACTTACCAGGAGGTGGCCCATATGTGTCCTTTGTTCTTTTCTCCGCATTTGCTTCCAAGTTACGTTGCACATCCATAGAAGTTGTTCGTGATGAAAAATTTACATTTAGTAATACCTAAAATAAGGATATAATTTTATACCATTATTTTTGTTACTGTCACAAATAAGATTATATTTACCGAAGTATCTGAGTTAAGCTTTCTGAGGAAGTTCTGAATGGTAGCAGTTTTTGAAGTTCCTGTTTCTCCAACAAATACAACTGGCCTCTTAATTTTTATCATGAGCTCCAGGACCCAAGTGTTACGCACAGTGTCCACTGTGGGCACTAATATTTCATGAAACTTGAGGCCAACTTTGTGCTCGTACTGTGGAACTTTGTCAGCCCAGGGTACCCACTTGTTTAACTCAGTGTCATAGAAGTATTCATAAAGTGTTGGGTAATGTACTGGTATTTCATCTGGTCCAGCAACAATACCATCACCTGATTTTTCTCTAAATCCAGATAGTTTCTTGACAAATGCATCAAACGTAAAACGACTTTCCTCTATGAGGGAAGCACCAAAAGACCAGTATATGGCCGTCAAGAAGTAGCATTCCAAGATTGACGAACCAATATTCAGTCCACCTTTTTCTTTACCGGTTTCATCTTCAGACACTGGCAATAAGGAATCCAACATGTTACAAAATTGAACAACCTATAAGAAAACGAATAATAATTGCATGAGAACACATGTACCCAAAACATACACACACACATCAAAGCTAATGTGGGCTGGGGTGAGACACTCAAAGTAGCCATTCAGTAAAACCAGAGGTATCTGAGCAGTTGTGGACATAGCAGTCATGGTTAAGGCAGAGCTAGAAACAGGAGTGCTCACACAGCTTGCTCCCATGGTAAAATGGCCACTTGTAAATTTTACATGTGTACATCTTTAGTTAAAATAGTATGTAGTATTTCACATTTGTGTGGGGAGGATTTTAGAGATTCTAGTTTGAAAATACATTAGTATAATACACTGTATCGGCACTCATAATTGCTTAAATACCAATGCAAGTAAATTGCCCTATAGTTTTGCCATTGTTTTCTTTCTTTTTTTTCCAGACAACCTCAGTCGTATAATATAAAACACCAGGCCTCTCACCATGTTTAGATTAGACAGCGGAACAATTGTCTTAAGCTTTTCCCCCTGTCTGCCATCCTCAATTCCTTCTAATATGAGGGCAATGCACTGTGGGACATACTTGTTGAAGAGAGTATTGAAATCATCCTTATTAGACATGGTATTAACCCATCTTTGCCAGTAGGGCTCGTATCCCAAATTTTTTGGATCTACATATACCATTCCACACCGAGATACTGTTGCAGGACTGGCATATTGCAAATCACCAACCTAAGAAAGAATATTTGTGGATAAAATATGGTACACTGTTCTGGAGTTAAAGTAAGTCACCTCTACAAGCAAGGCACAGTGTTTCTGCAGTCGAATTCTTTCTCCGTTGGCTAGAGTGAGTAATTTGTTGTCGTCCATGACAGAATTCATGTTTTCCACCCAAAGAGCATCTACATCACCATCAAACAAAATATACTTTTTCTCATTCTTCTCTGTGGGTTTATTGATTTCTCTGAAGATGTTAGACAAAAGTCCGTCTGTCCAGTCTCGGGTGATAGGATCAAGAATCCCGTATAGCTCAATCACAGAGCATGCTTTTGGGTTCATTGTGTAGAGTTTGGTTACCATCCCTAAACTGTATGGAAAAATATACACAATGAAAGGAGTGGTTTGTAATTAAATAGTTTCACACAATACTCTTCATATTATTATAATAATCTTTATTACCTTGTCTGAGCCTTGCAAAGTGTGTTAATTACCACTGATTTTCCTCCACCAGTTGGACCCACCACCATAGTCGTGTGACGAGTTAACATGGTTTCATAAAGTTGCACCACTTTATCAGCCTTTAAAGAACAGAATAGCTTAATGATTGAAAATGGTGTGGTTATTAAACAATTACTTGTTCAGGAAGAAGAATGTAGGAATTGTCTATAAGAGCAGCTTCCACTGCATCATTGAATTTGGGGTACCGAACTCTGGGGCAGTCCAGGCCAGGAAATAAGTCCCCAATGAGACCCAAAAATAGGGGGACATCTTCAAACACAAACTTAGGCAGGTTCATATCACGCAATGCTCTCATCAATACCATGTCCTACAATGTGAGTTCATAGGACACATAATTGTACCATGGTTTACTATGTGATTACAAACCTCATCTAAATCTGGGGATCCTCTCTTCAATTCTCCTGCCATGACTAAAACTGCTTTAAGTGCTCGGAGGCCAAAGTCATAATGGTATTGACGTGACAACTGGCCTTTAGCAAGCCTGTAGAGTACTGTCATTTTCTTAGCCAGTATCTATAATGATATATGTTTTGAAGATTATGAAAAAACCGAATCATTACCCACCTTAGCCATGAGAAATCCCTCAGAGAAAAGCATAATCTCACAAATTTGTTGCAAGTCAGGAACAATTACTACAACTGGCCTGAAAAGTGCCTTGACACTCTCAGGGAGCTCTGTACGACCGGCATATCCTGGGTTCATGGTGATGAAAATACCAACACGATCATCCATTGTTATTTCAACTCCTTCAAACTGAAATAGTAATCAGCCATTAATTTTAGATTGGTACATTCATTTTCACTGCTGTAAATACCTGAAACTTCTTGTGTTTGTTAATTAGAGCATTCTGGATAGTTTTGATCTGGGTGGAAATAACTGACAATACAGAAATGTCAATTCTATTAAATTCATCAAAGCAGCCCCAGGCACCACATTGACAGAGACCAGAAAATATTTTTCCAACAGCCTAAATAATACAAAAATAAATACAATTTTAAATTCTTCAAAAGTAAAAATAAACAGCAAAAATCTTCCTATACAGATGTGAAAGTAACTCACTTTGTAATCCATTCCTTCTCCGCAGTTGGTAACAACACATAATAATCCCATGGCTTTTGCCAGGTCTTTGACAGTCTCAGTCTTGCCTGTACCAGCAGGACCAGCTGGTGCGCCTCCCAAGTGCATGGAGAGAGCCTGAGTGATGGTGAGGTAGATTCTGTCTGTAAGTGGAGTAATCACCAATCTTCCGTTTAGACCCATGTACTCATAGCCAAACCCAAACTGGCCAGTGCACTGTTGAACAATTAGAGTGTCGGCATCTTGCATCCAGTAAAATCGAAGTTGACTTTCCCATTCAAACTCTCTAGCCTCCATAATACTATGCACACATATTTTTTTTTTTTAAATATTTTCACAGCACAGCTGATATTCTGTATACCTGTCCCTGACAAAGCGGTCTATGATGTCTCTGTTGTGTACATCCACAATCAAAACTGTATTAAATTTCTTCCTGTCATTCTTACTTAGTTGTGAGCGAACCTACATGAATTGTGGAAAATGTTCAACACATCATGCATTACTTTGATTTGCAAAAAAAAAAAATTATAAATATATTATATCATCATTAATCACTTATTCGAATTACTGAGTCATTACGTGAGATCACATGATCCATAGTGAGCCATGCTTTTTCCTAATAAGAACTGTATTATAAGCCCTCTTACTAACTTCAGTTAGTCATACCTTGACTAACATAATCTACAGCACTGAGGGAACCGCTAAGATATTACAAGCAAACTGCTCTTTACGTACCTGTACTACAAGATCATCAATTTGTGAATGCAGTTTCTTGGCATAATTTTTCATTCCCATTTTATCTCCTTTCCGAACTTTCCTGAACACATCTTCTACCTCCCAAGTCCACCACACCTGATTCGCTGCCATAATCACCATGCCTTGGTAGTCATACATCCAATTCACTCTAAACATAATAACAGAATTAAAATGTGTGTGTTGTACAGTACTTCTTTCTCCTAAACTGTTACAAGTTTGTGTTTTCTGGTCAGGTACAATTCTGAAATAATTGTCACTCAAAAGGATAATACGCTTGTATGTCAGTAACGACGACTGATGAGGACAATGGTGTGTGTGTGTATTGAATGAGCTGAGCTCAGTAGGTAAAGCATTGCCTCAAACTGAATAGGTGAAACGTAATCACATTCGAAATGAAGGCATTAAAATGATGACTAATTGTAGCTAAAAGCAGGTGAAATAGCCCAGGAACAGAAGGAAAAGGTGATAGCTTCACAAAGCCTAAATCCAATAAAGACAGAGAGCAATTGAAGCAGGAGAGATAGGCTGAAGGAGAAGAAATTGAGCGGCACACTGAAGTCAAAATACACTTACCATATAAAGGTATCACAGTAATGGAATGTACGTAAAGGGCATAGCTAAAGTTTATGTATGATAAGTGACGAGTGTGGGACAAATTATGAAAAATGGTGTTCAATGTATCAAAAGATGGGAAGCGCTGTTCTCATACTTTCTACTCTTTAAGATGGACATACTGTATACAATTTTTTGTGGGTGCACATATGTGTGTGCATGTGCATGCGCATGTGAGTGTGGCTAAGAAAATAATAAATATGCTATAGTCAATTATCTGCAAAACTTAACATTAATTTAATTTAAATGATATTTTGCTAATTAAAGGCCCCTTGGCCATAGTTTTTGCTGTTAAGTGCCCATATTTTGAGATTCTAGCTACTACAGTGCAAATTAATCACTGCTAACCTGGACTTATTGTGGCAGTAATGAAAAATGGCCTCCTTTGTTATGAGCCTATTAGTACGTCTCATCTCATTAAGCACTGAGGTCATCCAGTCTTCAACTTTCCCCTCAGCAACAACCCCTTGCCTATACTCCATCATTTCTCCTTCACTAGATACCATGGCATTGGCTAATGGCTCCTGGTTAGGGCCTTCCTCAAATCGTAACTTTGAAATATTATCAAACATCTAAAAAGTATAGATAATTAGGAATTTTGTATTCATAGCAGGGTGTTTTACCTTTATCATATGCTCTTGAACACATGTGCATTCACTACTTCCAAGAATGGATAGCAATTCCTCATCTGAAATAAAGAAAAACCTGGGGAAAGCATTTCTTTTAGAATCTAGATAATCATTCAAACTCTTCTGGCATTTTTCCAGCCCATTGCTGATCATTTCTAAGTCCTGAAGTCTGTTTGGTGCATGGCAGCATTCCAGCACAAGGGGATTTTTTGATGTTTCAGTCATGATCTGTCAAATAAATAATCTTAGTTACTTGAAGTGACAGTGATTAGTATACTTTGAGTTATGTGTACCTTCTTAAATGTTTTATCAATAGTATCAAATTTCTTTGCCTCTTCAGGAAGTTGTGCTCGGATATCTCCACCAATGAAAATACTCTCTAAATACATCCATTTGCGCTGAACAACCATCCACACCTATAATGCCATTTAAATTTTTTTAAATAATTGTAAGATATCTTTAAATTAATTAATTTAAATAGATTATTTAATATCTCTGAAGTGTGTGAGACTTAAGCTGTTCTACATGTATATTTCTTAGATTCTGTATTATAAGTATTAAGGTGCTGTCAATGAGCATATTACGTACATCTACAACTTCACTGATGAGAGAAAGAGACTTCTCCCACTTTTGCACTTTGTCGAAAAATGGCCCACAGTAACGAGAAGCTGACATACTTTGCAAGTTCATGGCATTGTCATCTAGAGTTAAAACAATTTCATCGACAGAACCAAGAATGTGGCCTCTTTCCTGTGTCCCCTTCAGGTATCTGAATAAAAGTTGAGTTTAAAGTATTGTGCACAGTTAGAAATATTGACTTACTTATGCACAGAAAATTTTAAGACTTGCCAATTGGAAATAACCTCACTTAAGCTTTTCTCTATATTGAGTTCTTTGCTGGCAGAAGCTACAATGTCTGATATTACATCAGCAAAATTGTGAAGATCCATTGCAAAAAGATTTTCCAAAGTAAATGTCTCTGGATTCATATCAAAGTTCTGCTTGGTAAGGTCCATAAGTTTTTTCCAATGCCTATTTTAAGCAAATAGATAGTTAATGAATAACTTTGTCATATACATTAACCAAACTTGCCTTTCACGTAAAGCATCATTCTTTAGGTCAGCAAACAGAGGAATGGAATCTTTGAATTCCCTCATACGCTCTTCTAGCACACTACAGACAGGCATTGCTTTTACTTCCTTAGGAAACTTACGGAGAGACTTCATAAAACCATCAATGCCTTCAGTAAGCTGTTCAATATTAAGGTCTGCCCACAATGTTCCAGACCACTTTTCACGAGCCATCTAAAAAATCATTGAGCCTAAAATAATTAATTGCTTTTAATTACTTATAGCGTAACTTTACCCGCTGTGCTTCATACAAGTCATACACTTTGGCCATATTTTTGAGGTCTTTATCAACTTCCATAAGATCACTATAAGTTGTGATAGGAAGATCAAACAGCTTCTCAGCATTACTTAACTCCTGGCGCTGCTTTTCATATTTGACATATTCTTCCTGAAACTTTTTCAATAAGACTACCCCTGTAAATCATTCAAAACAAACATAATTTGTAAGAATGTTTATTTACTCCCCATACCTTCATCTAAATTGGTTGGAGCACTTGCTGGACCTTCTGATTTAAATCTTTCATTGAATTCACGTACAGCAATCAAAAAGCTTGCCACTTGTTCATTTGTAATCTAAAGACAGTTTTTAGGAAGTTGGCATAGTAACAAAATGCATAAAAGGAGGTAAGTGAGCACAATTATTTTTGACTGATACTGGCAATGGTATTAATGAAGGTAATTAGTCTTCATTATATGTGAAGAGAAGTTGCTACTTTTTGAGTCAGCATAAATTCATAGCAATTTTTCAGTTTCTATTTTTCTTTAGTTGAGACCAGCTATTAGAAACTTGGAGAAACTGATTTTTTTGTTGTTGTGTGGGAGCATCTGCACTGTCGTCTAGCCTATCTGATATTGACATTGAAAAAATGGTAAACTGGCTTAATGTTACCAAAATTTAACTTGACAAACCTTGTATCTCTTGCATTACACCAGCAATGTATGTGTGTGTGTGTGCGTGTGAACTAGTACACACTTGTTTCACTCACAAGCAAGATTTCGCAGTTAACATGTTTCAGTTTGTCGCACCTGAGAATATCCCATTCATTTTAACTGCACACATTACTCACCAATGTGAACTTCTTTTTCACTTTGACTAAACTTCGATCAACCTTTTTTGCCTGCTGAAATAGATCTTTCCATTTATCCTCAATATTGTCTGCTTTGACAAGTTCTTCTTCAGCAACAGGTATTTCATACATTGCTAGTGTTCTGTATCGTTCCTTGATATCTCTACATCAAAGTAACAGAACTAGATAAATCAAATCAATATGAAATAATTAATTTCATCCTTACCTGTATTGAACTTCTACATCCAAAGACATTGATCGAATGGATGATATAACACTAAGAACAGATTTTAAATCTTCCAAAGTGTCAGGTGAAACCATTAGATTTGTAGACAATTCCTAGGAATAAAAATATTGTAAAGTAAAAAAAAAAGGATTGCATTTATATCCCATATTTACATCAAGTTGAGAGTCAAGTGTTGTTAAACTTTTTCTAGCTGAATCATTGAGAAGTTTTCCAAGAGATGCCACCCAATCATGAGCAATATTTTTGAGAGATGTAGACAAGGAGCTCATGTCCAATAAAGTAAATTTAACTTGTTTTTTCGATAGCTGGGCCATAATATCTGCCTCTACTGTGGAATAAAAGTGCATCTTTTCATCATACAGTTCACAGGAAGGATCTTTGAGGGCAAACTTTTCCAACATAACATCCTGTAGTAATTATTAATTTCTAAACAATAATGCAACAATAGAAAAACATTTTCTTACTTTTTGAACTTTCCAAAGTCCACGATATTTTTTCCACCAGTAAGCCTGCTTCAATAATGAGCTAATTCCTGACCTGATGGTTTCTTGCAGGGAAGTGGCCTGATCCAATATGTCACTGTGATAGGAGATATCAGAGAAGAAAGTAAACACAACTGGTTCATCTTTTTCTGGGACTCTGACTGGCTCTGCTTCTATACAAGTGCCATCCAGCCATCTGACAAATCTTCTAGAACTGCACAATTGTATAGAAAAATCTCATCATGTGAAAATACATAGTAATTTAACCATACATTATAGAGTTTAAATATTTAATTTCTCAGTTTGTGTATGCTAAATCTAGAGATAATGACTACAAACAATTATTTACAGGTATATCAGGCATTAACTGGACTTGAACACTTTTAAACAATATTTGCTGTTGATGTCACTGATAGTGTGACAGCACTCCAATAAAAGTTGGGCAATTCTATACCGTATCTGTCATATTGAGTAATGTCATCATTTAGCAGACTTTACCAGCTGTGCAGGATTTGTATTGAATGAAACCTACCCATGAGCTTCTTTTACCAGAATAGACCATGTCAAAAAATTGTGGTGACTAGTTTAAAAAATATAGGATGAAAGTAGCTCTGAAACAATGGAGTTGCTCAAAAAAAGTATCACGGCAAGATTTCTTGGAGAGGCATGATCAATTCAAAATCAGAAATTACTGTGTAGAATTGATCATGCAATCCTTATCCTAAACTTGCTAAGACATCTATAGGCACAACACCTTACCCTTCGATAATATCCCGTACAACTTTGGTCATTAGTTTGAATAATTCACTTGGATGAGGATAGACAACTATTTCTGGTGAAGAAAGCCTTGTTTGTACTGAGAAAAAAATAGCTCCACTCATCAGCATATTTTTGTAATAACTCAAATTGGTGATGATCATCTAGTGCACAAAATAAGAAATTAATGGCACACAATTATAAAATATTGTTTGATTTTCACCTTCACCAAAGCTTCAAATATTCTGTGCTCCCAGTAGGAATAGTAGTTTTTCAGTTCTTCAGCTTTTCCTGTGTTAGTGGAGACTACTAAACCTTCTATTTTAATAAGAAGTGGTCCAATTCCATGATATTTTCGACTAAGAGAGTTGAAGATTGATTGTCTAAAAGATTCTTGGAACTCAAAAAAATTCTAGAAAAACGGCAAAATACAACTATTAAAATCACAATGCACACAGCTAGAAGATCCACTACACTGCCAAGGAACATATTTGAAATGACCTATTTATGCTTTTGTGACACCTTTCAAATGCATATAAACTATTTGGTGTGCTAAGTGATGATAAGCAACTCTGATATCATTATGGATTTTTAATCATAGTTTACACTTCAAAAGCTTCCTATATTATACATTAAAAAATAATTAACAGTTCAAAATAGTTATTCATAATTTTACATGTGGCCTTCAAAAACACGAAATAAAAAAGTCAAGCACCCATAAAGAAGTTACCAGCTTGATATGAAATACAGATCGGTAAGCATCTCAATGTTCTTAAAACTCTTATCTACCACCCTACAGTATTTCAGATACATTAAAGACCACTTAATTTGATATTTTGAGAAATGCCATTTTTTACAACCCATACTTGGTACTATTTACATTACCTTGGCCTCCATACAACTGACACCTTGTTGAGGAGGTGGTTGTTTGAACAACCTCACATTTTCTATCTTGTGGAGTCTGTCGTCAATATCCCTGGCATTTTTTTTCACTTGATTTAGTAAAGACTCAAACTTAGTGACAGCCTGAAGAAATATAATAGTAAAATCATATTTTCCCAAATTAAACATACATGTCTGCAAACCTCATCATTCTTTGAAATGTATTCTTGAATACCTAAAGAGCTCCAGTTCAGTCTTTTGAAACCTGGCTGTACAGAAGCCTTTAATGATTTAATTTGTACTTCCATCAACTCAACCTACAGGGACAATTGTAAGCAGTGCATAATGCTTTAAAATACTATAATAAATTGGTACATGCCTCTGCTTCTTTGAGTGATGCTAAAGCTTTGTGGTAACGCATCAACATATGCTCAAGAGCTTGCTGGTACAATATGTACTTGTCTTCTTGAAGTGCACTGCTACGAGCATTGTCAGGAACCTGGTAAAACATTCAGTTAGCTAATTGATAGTTTTCTTTTTTTGACCAGATTGACTTACGTCAAATCCAAGTTTTTCCATGTATTTTGTTTCTGCTATTATTTCTGACATCTGAGGGGAAAAGTTCACAATATATTCACACTTTGATGACTGCCCTAAATATGGAAAGAAAAAATGAATAAAACAAACTTTGAAAAGATGATAATTTTGTTAAATACCTTGTGGATGGCTGGAATGTTCAGCCTTAGAAACTGGCCTGGATCCACCACGCGAATCTATTGCCTGAATAGATTGTGTAGGCTTTGCTAGTAAAGTTTTCTTCAAAAGATTAGGTAAAATTACTACAACTGATTCTATCCATTCCTCGTAAAGTGCATCTTCATATTGTTTCATGGAGCGAGCCACAGCAAGATATCGTTTGCTAGCCTAAACCAGAATGATTTATTACTCAGATAAGACTACGGAGTTTGTTTGTTCACTTACCGCTTTGCCCTCTTCACTATCTATGAGTTCTTTCATTGTTTGAAATCGAAGTACAGTATTCTTTATTCGCTGGAACAAAGAACGAGACCAACTGATTGCTCCAGCTACTGGTGGCTGATTCTTAGATATTGGTGGATTATCTCGGCTGTCCTCAAATAGACGATTTACACTGTCTACTTCTTTCTCAAAAGTAGCAAGAATTTCTGAAAATTTTTTCATCATAGTTGCATTAATAGAGTCTCTAGCATGGACATTTTTGAAGTTATGAAGCATATCAAAAGCTCCCTCAGCTGATCTTAAGCTTTGAAACGACTCATTAATAAAGCTATTAGCCTCATCTTCAATCAGTCGAACCTCTCTCTGGAAACGTGACATAACTGCTTTCCATTCAACCCTGTGAAAGATTTTAATATTATTAATACTGATGTGATGTAATATAACCCTCTAAGGTTTCATTTGCACTGGTGGAACTTATGTTATAATTCCAAACAAGATAAAACTAATGAACAATATTTCTTATGGAAGTGGGTACAGAATCAGTATTCTGTATAGTTCTCTATAAATAAAATGTCAGAGATATGTAAAGTCTATCACAACTTTAAAAAACCATAGTCATCCTGATCACAGAAATGACTCACTAGTTTACCTGTTCAAAGCATTAAATGGATCGAACTTGACTGCTTCAATATCTAACACCAATCTGTCCACCCGTTGAATAACAGTATTTATCCTGTCAGCATCTCCAGTCACTGCCTTTAGCTCAGCACCAAATATGTTATGAAATTCATCAATAGTCTGAAAAATATATTATATATCGAAAAGTTAAACTTTTTAATTAGCAACTTTACCTTAGCAACAAGAAATATATCACTACAGACTTGGGCAATGTGATCAGACCGTTCAAAGAGTATTTTTCGATCAAATTCCCACCGAGCATCTCGACCAGATTGTTCAATTCTCTTTCTCACATCCAAGTATGACTGCTTCCACATTTCCAAGCACCTCTTTGCCTCAGAAGCTTTAAATTGGATTGTGTTACGATTGTTTCTAAAAATGGATAAAGTGAAAATTGAATTTATAATTGTATAGCTACTGTACAGTAGCTGTATTCTGTATTGTTAAGAAGCTGATCAATTATCAAATCTTGCCAAGCAACAACTTTAACTTGTGAAGGCAATCAACCATGATCAAATTATTAGTATATTATTCATAAAAAAAAGTTTCAGAATACCTGAATATTGTTCTGATGTTCACTACTCTGGCCATCCTCTCACATAGCTCCCAAGCTACCCTTTCCATCAAAGGTACCATTCTTTCATCTGTGTTATAATGCCGAGATATTACCCACACCATACGTAATGAATTCATCATTCCAGGGAGAGACTCTAAAATGATTGTGAAATTGGAGCCATGAGCTATATTTTTGAAGTGACGCTCTAAGGTGCTAAGAAACTTGACATTATCTTTTGCTTCAAGATAGTATTTGTTTAAATCAGATCGGTGAATCTCGAACATGGAAAATCCTTGGGAATTGGAAGCCTTTAAAAGAGAGATAATTCTCAGTACATTTGGAAGTTTGAGTTGTTCATATAAAGCACTTAAAGCTGAGTATATCTCTTTCCAGTAATCAATAATGGCCAATGGTCCTCTGCCAAGAGGCTGCTTGCTTTTTTGCTCCTCTATCGTGGCTAATATAAGTCTACCCCAAGACTCCATAGCATTTTCTAATTTAATAATAACTTCAGTGTCTTTTGCTAACTCTTCATCAGTTCCAGTAAATGGTATGTCTGGAATCTCCAATTTTACTTCACCTTCCACTTGCACAATTGTTCTTTGGACCTAAATTCATCATCAATATTGATGATAAATATCAATACAATATCATTCAGTCATTCTCGGCTGAAATAATTATAATAATAGGAAATTTTTCTCTTTTTAACTGCCAATATTTTTAATTATAACTTAACCCCATTTGATGCTTTGCTTCACTAGTATCCAATTCTAGAAGCAATTGCAGAAAACAATGGTTGTATTTCTATCTTTTCATTCATACATATATATTCCTTTTTAGTAAAATTCCTACATCAGCAAGTTGTATTGTTGAGTTGCTTGTTTGAATTAAATTGTCATGATTAGCTTGTAGGTGACTATACATGCTGTTTGAAATGTATGGATGTCTGGCAGTGTTGTATTCAGTGTTGTATTCAATTGACCCCTGAGAGGACTTCAGCAAGAAGTCGAAACATCGGGTTAAGTTTTAGTTAATAATACTAGTGGTGTGCTAAGCACAAATGGCGAGCGAACCTTAAACTACACTATTGTTAAATGATTGATTTTAACAAGTAACACTCAAGCTACTAAAATAAAGTCTAGTTTTTAAATTACGTATGCGGTAAAGGGGATTCAATGCCATAGTAACCGCTCCCTGCAACTGTTTGAATTGAAAAAGAAGCAACAATATCAAGTCACGTTATTTAAAGTTTTCTTTGCAACATTCTTAATAGTAGTTGTAACACACAATACTTTCACACAACTGAACATACCTACGCAACACTTACCTTAGTGGTTCGTCTAGTGGACAATGAATTTACAAGTAAATGTTGTTGAGTAGGGCTTATAACTGTGACAAATAGCGTATTAACTTACCACCGCCACTAACTCGAATAGAAATGGAGCCCCCATAAGTTTTTGAGTTTTAACTGCATCCGCAAAACAATTCAAAGCCTTAAACAATTCAATTTCTAAGGCGATACGGGTAATGGTCGCTAAACCGAGGATTCTGTTTAGTGAAGTTTGGGACGGGGTCGAACGCGGAGTGAACACAAAAATACGGAGTGTCAAAGTACAAAATGACATACGTACGTCCAAACATATAATATACAAATAAATTATTTCAGCCGAGAATGACTGAATCAGTGTTAATAATGTACGACTGCAGGATATTATAACTGCTTGTTCTACTGACTATTTGAAATACCATGATCATGTATGTATATTTGAAAATAATGTGTTAAACATGTGCCAAAAAATTATAGCCACTATATTTTTAACTGAATACTGTAATGTCAGTACTTTGAAGTGTAAAGCAGTTTTCAGTCATACAGTTTTTCTAAATTAATTCTACTTTATTTTGTAACAATTATACCTGCGAAGTAAATTTTTGAGCATTAATGAGCATTTCATCTCTCAAAAGAGACTTGCGAATTGTACTAGACTGCTCATCCATATCAACCAGTGAAGAAGTATTTTCAATAGCTCGCTCATCCTCATTATCAGCTGCGTCAGATCCACTCTTAGCAGATTCAGGTTCAGTTTCACTACTCATCTGTCCTGCAGACACCACGGTCAGGAAATTATACAATACTGCCTTTTTGCTGCATATTCACCACCCTTGGAATCCTTTTTACCTTGAACAAATACTAGAATTTCTGGTTTTAAATACTGGTTCAAATACCATGTGTACTTCTTTAACTTAACAATTAAGAGCTCCATTATGATTCACTTACCCTGTATTTTTAGTTTAGGCATGAACATATGTGTCATCATTTTTTCCAAAGCATTCAATGGTTTCGTGCTGATAGTGCCAGTTTCAAAAAATGCAGGAAGTTCAGATTGAGCCTGATCTAGACTAGATGGCATGGGTACAGAATCTTTGGAAATCCTCAAAAAATAGAAGCCCACTGTAGAGACTCTATCCGGCAGGTGCTTATAGCACATAAACAGATCATATTTACTGATCATCTTCTTCACCATAGTCTGCATGGAATAAAATAAATAATTTTATGCTTGGATTGATATATTTATAAGTACCTTCTTGAGCTCTCGTTTTGGTGAATCACCTTCTGTACTGAGTAGATCAGAGCCACCTATGAAAAAATAGAATACAAATCAGAGTTGTTAAAATAATTCACAATTTAACTTGACATTGTGTATAGATAAGAAAATATTAGCTTTCCTATTGAAAGCAGCACGATGTTGCCTTTGCTACTGGAAAAATGGAAATGGCATGATGCTAACTTTATTATTGGAACAGCATGATGCTCGCTTTGCTATTGGTTAATTAATTCACATACTCAATTCTTCTTTAGAACTGATACTTCCTTCACCTATGCTTTCTTCCTTGAAGTCATCTGCTCCAGAATCTTCTAGCCTCTCAGCCTGTTCAACAAGTTGCTCAATCAATTCCTCTAAAATAAAAGAGCATAGGTTATCTGTTAGCCTCTAGAGAAATGGGGAAAAGTAACATTTTATAGCTTCACATAGTATCATAGCAGGGGCTGATCTAGAATTTTTAAGGGGGCGGGGGGTGGGGTTTAAGAAGGGTAATAGCTACTTTTATTTCCTACAAGATTATAAGACATTCATTCCTTCATGCATTTTATGTGACTGTCCAATGAACTGCTACAATCAGGAAGGAAAAATAGAACTAATTTACTAAGATATTTTTGTCCGTAATAAATTAAATGAGTACATAGGTCAGTGATAAAAAACAACAACAACAACTGATTTCCTAGTGATGTGCTTGAGCATAAAGGGAGAACGAGCCAGTGCACAAACGAATCACTTCAAAAGAGTCTATCACTCCATTTCTAAAAGTATAGCTAAGTATGTAGCCGTTGTGACCATTATATACTTAAGCTAATGAATGCAGAACCACTTTCTTACCTCAATTTCCATACTGGTATTTTCTGTAGTCTCTAATATATGTCATTCTGACTACCTGAATTACCAGTATCTTTTGACAACAAGCACTCACAGCTACTAAATAAGGCCGAGGTTTTTTATATTATTAATTATGTCTGGTAAAACGTTTCAACACCATAGTAACTATTCGCCATAATATTATGTGACTTGAAAAAACAAGAAGTTTTAACAGTGTTGAGTATAACAATAAGTTTTTTAAACCTAAGTGCATCTTGTGGCATTCAGAAACAACCTAATAAGAAGGGGTAAATAATTAATTTCCTTGAATGATCGGGATCTCTAAACGAAAAAATTCTGTTTAGTGGAGGTATGGGAAGGGTAGACCACGAAACAAACACAAAAATGTGAGGGTCAAAGTACAAAATGACATACGTATATTCCACACATATACATAAACAAACTAATATCCCCAATTTTCAATTGTGTTACCCCTGAGAGTGTCTTGCTCGCTTCGCTCGCTTGCCAATTATAAACTAATGGAAAATATATTCTAATGATAAATGTAGTTGTAATTGCAAGGTTCAACCCTGAAATGAAATGACTTATTCAATCTATAAAAGATAACAAATGACGAAATAAATAACATTTTATGAAACTATTCTGTCCAGCTAGCTAAGTTTTCTCTGCAGCTTTGTCATTAACTAGCTTGGCTTACCAATACCAAAATTGTAATTGTGAATCAGCAACAATTGATGAGGTGCAATAATTAAAAGATTGTGAATACTTGTGGGCAGGAAAAAACAACAACAAAAGATATTACTCTTAACCTTTTTAAACTTAAAAGTGAGGAAAAAAATGCAAATGAAAAAGGGGCTCATTAAAACAAAAAGGGTGGCTTGTGTGACTCTAGTTGAGCACCCCTAAATCCACCCTGCATAGAGTTCTAACAGTATCAAAATTATATTATTAGAACTATAGTTATAGTTATTTAGCTATCAAAGTTCCAGAATAGATCTTTTCCACTATGTCCAAAATTGAGATGATGTAGCTAGTCTACTATTAATTCATTGAGCATTAATGATAAAAGCCTAATTTGATATGCACTGAGATTGATCAAATCAACAATCCAAACAGCAATGGTTTACTGTATGAATAACAACACAGCTTATCAAATACACTCCAGTTGTAATTATTTTTTAACACTTTAAATATATTTTGTCACCTGACCATGACTATCAGACTAAATTAAGTCTGTTTGAATGTATTTGTATAGTTGAGCCTAATTATTGCCACCAAACCAGTGCATAGCCTAAAACAAACAAAACTTGTAGTCATATGACCATTTACCTTCTACAACTTCTACCATTTCCTCCACATCATGATGCATAGGATAAAATATTATTGCAGGAGAGTATTCCTTCGAAGGCTGATTAAGTGAGCCAGCTATTTCCTTCATTTTGCCTTCATCTCGGGCCACCAAATTTTCAAACAAAGTGTCATCTTTGAGGCCCAATGCAGTGTAAACACGAGCTTTCATCCATGCTATTCTGGTATCGTCCATCTTTGCTCAAATTCAGTGAACGAAATTTACTCCAATAGATCTTCGTCCACACCTCCTTTCAGTAAGCCAACCATTTTCAGGAGCGCAAGCAGTATTTGCGCGGGTAGAAATTGCCTTGGTGAATAATTATATTCATGCGAGTGAAAACACGCCTCTAATCACGTTTAGGGGTGTGGTCAAGGCAGGTATGGAGGATGAACGGTTGACAACTGGTGACAGCGAGGATGAGTGGCTCCTGGGTTTAATTGGATTCATTTTGTTTCTATCCTTCATACTATGTAGCGACTACAGAGAGGTTGCGAAGCACTCCGAGAAATGTAACTCTCCCGGCTGCGCTCGCTGTAACCAGTCAAGGAATATTCATAATCTTCAACAGAGGCTTCACACATTTTGTGCTACAGCTGATATCGAGAAATCACCTGTAGGATCGGAGCATAAGAGTACTGAGAGAGTAGAGCATCTTTTGAACAGTGGCTTTGATCCACAAGGATTATATAACTCTATTGTTAAAGAATCGGGGTATGATGTCACAGTTGTACCTGATAGCGTGACACAAGTTTGGATACTACCTGGACTTGTCAGGCATCCATTTTGGTGTGAAGATACAAGTAGTCTTTTTTCAAGGATCATAGATATTAAAAAGTCAGCAGAAGACCCTAAGTTAATAAGTGAAATATGGAAAGAATTTAATAGAGCGGATGAAAGTGCCTCTGGGTGGCAGACCAATTCTACTCCATCAGGCCAGTGGAGGATATTCAGCCTTTATAACCAAGGAAACAAAAACAAGGAAAATGTTGCATTATGCCCAAGAACTATGTGTTTTCTTAACAACATAAAGCTATTTATGCATGATCATGTTTTTGGGAATGCTCTATTTTCCGTTTTAGAATCTGGTAGTCGGATAGAACCACATGCTGGTCCATGTAACTATCGCTTGAGGTGTCACTTGCCTTTGGTTGTGCCTCCTGGCTTCCAAATTAAAGTTGGTACGGAGACTTCAACGTGGGAGGAAGGAAGTCTATTAATTTTTGATGATTCTTTCATTCATGAGGTGTGGTCGAACAAGCAGGAAATTAAAGGACGTGTTGTTTTGATATTTGATATTTGGCACCCAGAAGTTTCTCCTTTAGAAAAAGCAGCAATCAAATATATTTTTGACTAAGCACATGGATTATATTTGAACTATGTGCTAGTGATTTTTTTTATTGGTGTTTTATATTGGTAGCTATTAACATAATTATTGCATTTTGAAAGGTGGGAGGTATTCAAAGTAGGGAATAGCTACTGTGTTTAAATTAAAAAATACGAAACCTATTTTGTTCAAACTATATTCAGGGCTTCTACAAGCTAAACCAACTACAATGTTTTTAGTCTGTAGAATGAACAACAATTCCCTCCTTTCCCTCCATCTTCATTAAGTTGTACAAGTGATTAGAAAAACTAACTCTCTAAAAGCATCAAGTATGCAACATGATGTCAGTTTAATTTTGAAAGTGGAATCCTCCTGAACATTATTTAAAATGAAGAACGGCTTGCTTCTCCAAATATGGGTGTGGTCCTCTATGATGACTGTCTGGTGTCTCTCTGATTGATGAATGTGGTTACAATTGGCTGCATAAGTGTGACATTAGTTGATGAAGGTGGCTTGGGTGTGTCAAACCCTTGACAGGATGTATGTATGTGTGTGAACATTGTGTAGCTAATTACCTTGATTAAATTGAAGTGTACCATTTAGATATATCCTTTTATGGAACTTTCTTATGTCTTGTCATCTTGCTCAATACTGTGTCTATGTTGACTTTTCTTAGCATGTGTTGTGTGTTCTAAAAGTTATCTGTCATTAACTGTTTGCTATATAATAGACACAATTCTAGTTAGTTCCTGGTAGCTATGCCTTTGAGGCAGGTAGCATAGATAAACACTTTCCCAAACAATCTCTCGGTAGCAGTGAAAATGTAGCCAAGCCCCTCCCCCCCTCCCCCACTACCTCACCACAATGTAGGGGAGGATCGGAAAATGGGGGGGGGGGGGGGGGGGGGGCAGCCCTCCCTCCCACCTCTCCCCCTCCCAAACAATGATTTTATGAGTGTACTAATACAGGCAGTTTACTTCACAAGATAACTATGTCATGCTAATTTATGCTGTGCATTCATAAATTAATGTCCAAAATCAAAATCATTAAATTTGACCTTAATATGCTTGGGCTCTTCCGTATTATTAGAGCTGGATCCACCCCTACAATGGTAATAGCTGCCACTTCCTGTTGCTGCAGATATGCAGTAAATATTGTGATATACCGCAATGAGCGTGTCCAGTAATAAAAGTGGCTACATTTCTTGAACAGGTTTGACATTATGCAATGTGGTCATATAGTAAGATGGCCCATCATCTGGCCATCTTTGGCCCCAAAAGCCAGGTTGTCGCAGCTTGGTGTGGAATAGTTATGTTGCAAGTTCCCCTAAACCTCCAATCATGCCTTCAGCCAATGTGGAGGTTGCTGCAACATAGTAACAAAAAGTAGGACCATCAGGTGTCTTCTTTAGACATGATTGTAGACACATCGTATGAAGTTATTGTTCCCTTCTATAGTTCTTTGTGAACTAAATACACACTGTGGTGGTATGATATTATGTGATACTGACTTAAGGTCCTCTTGCTATAATAATAAATTGGTTCAACAGAATTAGTAAATCTATTGCAAAGCAAGATGTGATCATCTCAGTTAACTTTAGATTAGGTTTCAAATTTCTGACATCAAGTATTGTGTATCATTGGATTGTTTCTATATAAATTTCCCATATTGTAGTACCAAATACCACATGATATCTGATATTGCTGTTAGCTGGCTTCACTGTATTCAGTAAAAGTGTGAACATAAATGACTTAATGAAAGTTCTACGATAATAATAAGACTGGATTTATCCTCTCTAAGACTATAGCTACCATATGCATTGAAAACTAAAAAGATCAGATGCTGCTAGACTATTCATAACCATACCAATACATATATAGGAGACTTAATTAAGAATTGGTTGGCAGCTACATTTAAGCTGTAACAAATTTTGATAATAGAAGCTTTAGTTACTCCCACTATATACTTATCTGAGCAACCTGTCCCATCTAGTACAAATAATAGCTGGCATTTCACATATAAAGTATGAGGTTCAACTTTGTCACATTCTAGTTTCAAAGCATCTAATGTTTAAAACAAGCCCAGAGGTTCTATGCGAGAGCCAACCTGAAAGTGCTTCACGACAGTTATCACTGTTGGAATTTGTGAGTTGTTACAGAAAAAATTGTTGTCCAGTATTCTATTTCAGCCAGTGATACATCAAAGGTGTAAGGTATGGGAGACGAGACTTGAGATGCCTTAAAAAGTCTTATCTAATCCTAGGAGGCTCACAAAGATCTAAAATGTATGCTGCATTTTACTTTCTAGTGTTGAGTTCATTAGCAACATCTATACCTATTGTAAAGTAGTCAAATTTTCATTCTGCATATGAATTGGAGTGCCCAAACTGGTATATTCCTAGCCCTGATGGTTGCAATTGCGGGAAATCCATTCAGAACATGGTGCAGTGCATCCAGAATGAAAGAGTAGCTGTTCGAATATCGTATTGTATGAGCTACAGCAACGCTTCTGGTCAAGTCCTCATAGGAAAATGTCCTTATGGAAGTGAAAAAGAAGATCACAGCAGCTATGTGGTGCAACCCAAAAATAAGTCCAAACTCAATGAAGAACTCTGTGGCTGGGCCAACAGGACTGGATTCTTGTGTAGTCGCTGCAAGGAAGGACTAGGTGTGTCTGTTATGACATATGACTACAAGTGTGTAGATGTATAGGGAAGTGGAAAGGATGGATTTTATACTTATTTCTGGCTATAGCACCGACCACACTCTTCTTCATACTTGTGATATCTTGTAAAATAAGGAGCACATCTGGATATATAAATTCTATGATTTGTTTATTCCAAGTCTTTATCTTTTTTGTGGACATGTTTCCACACATAATCTTTAGCAGAGCTTCTAAAAGTAAAATATCTGCAGGATTTCTTTACGCTGCTATTACTCTGGCAGGATTTTGGAACCTTGATTTCTTTAGATACATTATTCCTCACTTCTGTATTTCTGAAGACATGTCCACATTGAATATCATAGCCATGGAGTATATTGTTGCTTTCTATCCTCTCTTTCTAATCATAGTGATATATATCTTCATTGAATTATACGACAAAGACTTCAAACCTTTCCAAATTCTCTGGGCTCCAATCAAGTGTGTCTTGAGTTCTATGGATTGGAATATTGCCATAAGGCACTCTCTCATTGATGCCTTTATACTTTTCTTCACTTGTCATACACTAAACTTATATTTGTAAGTTTTAATCTTATAAGTTACGTAGCTCCTTATAATTCAAAAGGTGAACATGTGTACCCTAATGTACTGTACTATGCTGGTGAAGTAACTTACCTCAGTAAGACTCACCTTCCTTACTTTATCCTCTCCATAAGTGTTCTACTAGTGTTTGTGATATCACCGTTCCTTCTTCTGTTCTTCTATCCGACTAAGACCTTTCAAAATTGTCTAGGCCTATTTCCTAGAGTCAACTGGCATCCCTTCATGCATTTGCAGATGCATTCAATGGTTGCTTCAAGAATGGAACAGACGGAACAAGGGATTACAGATACTTTGGTTCCTTCTATTTGCTATTTCGAGTGACTTTTTACTTACCCGAGATAATATCTTTGGTACAGAACAGTATGATATTGACTATCTTGCCAGTTATTGCAGCTTTAATGCTTGTAATTTTTAAGCCATACAAAAATGGCTTTTTCAATGTATGGGATCCAATTGTGTTTGCAATGTGTGAACTGATGCAAATTTGGACTATTTATGACGTATATATTTTTAACATATCTACATTCATTGGTGTAGTATATATTTCAACTGTTTTTGTTTACTCTTGGATCTTGGTTGGATATAAATTTTTATCACTCTGCATTCCAAACATTGTGAAGAAAATGGCGTCTTACATTATTACATTAGTACCAAGAACAGGAAGAGAGAATACTATGAATGTATCTAACAGGAATAAATCACTAGCTTATATTAAAGATGAAAATCAAAGTATACCAGACAGAGTTTTGAATCCTGGAGACTACCAGCCATTACTAGAAGTCTCTCAAAGCATTGCTTCATCTACACAAGTGGAAGTTTATGGAGCACATTGATGTTTAACTGAAAACAGATACCATATATATGTAGTATAGATTGTTTTATATTGCTATTAGTAATAGTATACAGAGTATAGTCTTACACATTTACCATATGGATTAATTCTTTCATCATAATAGATATTCTAATGCCTTATATAATCCTTTAAAATATAGCCCTCTCACTATTCTCTCCCCATATAATGCTCACAAACATTGTTCAACTTAGTTTTTATGAAAGGTCAGAACTTGATCCTTGATTTTATAAATCCGCTAAACCAGATAACTATCCAGATGTCTTTAGTCTACACATTATATATATATATAATATATATCCATATATATATACAACATTGTATCTATATAATACTAGTGATGTGCTTGATTACAAATGGCGAGCAACTCTAATCTAAGTTTAATCCATTCTGACTACTTCTACAAATCAAAGTACAAAATAACATACATACATCGCCACATATATATAAACTAGTGATGTGCTGGAGCACAAATGGTGAGCGAGCCTGCCTAGCTAGGTAACATAAAACTACAGTATTATTACTATGTTTTAGCTTAGTTCATGCAAACACTATAATAGCAGTTATGACCTTTAATTTCAGCAGACAAATACAAAATTACTCTCTTACCTGATTAATGGTAACTTCTGTAGTATCAAACATCAGCCATTCTGATAACCTCAATTACCAGTAACTCTTGAACAAACTCTCAGCTACAATAAAATAATTTAGTTTAGCCAACAAATATGGAATTACTACTTACCTCAATTTCCAGAGTTGTTGAATTCGCTACAAAAACAAAAGACCATCAATTTTAGCACACAAATATAAAATTACTTTCTTACCTCATTTTCTTGAGCAGTGGTAACTTCAGTAGTATGAAATTTAAGCCATTCTGACTATTTGAATTTACTAGTCACTGTTGACAAACTCTTAGCTACAAAAAAGAAAGGCCAGAGTTATTTTTGTATACTTAGCTAACAAATATGGAATTACGTACTTACCTCAGCTTCCCTCGAGAAGTAGTAGCTTTCTTAGCATTTATTACGGAATTCTGACTACCAATAGCTCTTGACAACCCTTCGTATCCCCCCTAAAACTTTTTGAAATTAAGTCTGGAAAAGGGTCTTCAATGCCATAATAACTGGTCGTAGCAACTTTTTGTGTCTTGAAAAACAAGCATTGTCGCAGGAATTTATCACACATCGGAGCTTAATAAGGCTAGCTTAATGCTGTAGTTTCAGAATAAACTGGGGTCAAGCATATAAAGCTGTGCTTTTAGGAGAAAAAAGTTCCCTGCGCGCGCGTTTAAGGGGCATACGTACCATCCATACATACATATATACTAGTGGTGTGCTTGAGCACAAATGGCGAGCGAGCCTGATAGTTAGGTAACATAAAATGTTACTATTTTAAGCATACTTCATGTAAACACTATAATAGCAGTTATGACATTTGATTTCAGCAAACAAATACAAAATCACTCTCTTACCGATTAATGGTAACTTTTGTGGTATCAAACATCAACCATTCTGATAATCTCAATCACCAGTAACTCTTGAACAAGCTCTCAGCTACGATAAAAAATAAACCAGTGTTATTATTTGTAATTTTAGCCAACAAATATGGAATTACTACTTACCTCAGTTTCCTGAGTATTGATAACTTCTGTAGTATCAAATTGAAGTTACTTTGACCATCTGAATTACCTTGAATTCTTGACAAGCTCTCACCTACAAAAACAAAAGACAATCAATTTTAGCACACAAATACAAAATTACTTTCTTACCTCATTTTCTTGAGCAGTGGTAACTTTTGTAGTACCAAATTTGAGCCAATCTTACTATTTGAATTTACCAGTCACTGTTGACAAGCTCTTAGCTACAAAAAAGAAAGGCCAGAGTTAATTTTGCATATTTAGCTATCAAATATGGAATTACGTACTTACCTCAGCTTCCCTCGAGAAGTAGTAGCTTCCTTAGCATTAATACTACGGCATTCTGACTACCAACGGCTCTTGACAACCAACGGCTCTTGACAACCAACAACCGGCACTCCGTATCCCCCCCCCCCCCCCCATAAAACGGCGAAGTTTTGAAATTGAGTCTGGAAAAGGGTCTTCAATGCCATAGTAACCGGTCGAATCAACTTTTTGTTTCTTGAAAAGCAAGTACTTTCGCAGGAATTTTCTCACACTTTGGAGCTTAAGTATAAAGTAAGGCTTGCTTAATGCTGTAGTTTCAGAATAAACTGGGGTCAAGCCTAAAAAGCCGTGTTTTTAGGAGAAAAGAGTTCCCCGCGCGCGCGTTTAAAGGGCATACGTACCATCCCACATACATATATACATATAACACTAGTGGTGTGCTTGAGCACAAATGGCGAGCGAGCTTGATGTTAGGTAACATAAAACTAAGTATTGTTACTAAGTTTTAGCTTAGTTCATGCAAACACTATAATAGCAGTTATGACCTTTTATTTCAGCAAACAAATACAAAATCACTCTCTTACCTGATTAATGGTAACTTTTGTAGTATCAAACATCAACCATTCTGATAATCTCAATCACCAGTAACTCTTGAACAAGCTCTCAGCTACGATAAAAAATAAACCGGTGTTATTATTTGTAATTTTAGCCAACAAATATGGAATTACTACTTACATCATTCTTGAGTATTGATAACTTCTGATTGAAGTTACTTTGACCATCTGAATTACCTTGAATTCTTGACAACAAACTCTCACCTACAAAAACAAAAACAATCAATTTTAGCACACAAATACAAAATTATTTTCTTACCTCATTTTCTTGAGCAGTGGTAACTTTTGTTGTACCAAATTTGAGCCAATCTGACTATTTGAATTTACCAGTCACTGTTGACAAGCTCTTAGCTACAAAAAAGAAAGGCCAGAGTTAATTTTGCATATTTAGCTAACAAATATGGAATTACGTACTTACCTCAGCTTCCCTCGAGAAGTAGTAGCTTCCTTAGCATTAATACTACGGCATTCTGACTACCAACAGCTCTTGACAACCAACAACCGGCACTCCGTATCCCACCATAAAACGGCGAAGTTTGAAATTAAGTCTGGAAAAGGGTCTTCAATGCCATAGTAACCGGTCGAATCAACTTATTGTTTCTTGAAAAGCAAGCATTTTCGCAGGAATTTTCTCACACTTTGGAGATTAAAGGCTTGCTTAATCCTGTAGTTTCAGAATAAACCGGGGTCAAGCCTAAAAAGCCGTGTTTTTTGGAGAAAAAAGTTCCGCGCGAGCGCGTTTAAAGAGCATACGTACCATCCATCCATACATACTAGTGGTGTGCTTGAGCACAAATGGCGAGCGAGCCTAAAGACTATACTATTTTTATATGAATGATTTTGACTTCTAACACTGAAGCTACTGAAAATAAGGTCCAGTTTTTTTAATTTAGCATACAAGGTAAAGGGATTTCAGTGCCATAGTAACAACTCTCTGCAACTGCTTGGAAGGAAAACAACAACAACAAAACAATACACGTTATTTAAAAGTTTTCTTTGTGATATTCTTTAGCTAAGTAGTGGTTGTAACACACAATGCTTTGACACAACTGGACATGCACCTACACAGACTTACCTTCGCAGTAGTCTAGTGGACAATGTATTTTCAAGTAATTACTGTTGCGCACGGCTTATAGCCATGACAAAGAGCTCATTGACTTACCACCGCCAATAAGGAGTCTCAGAGCTCGTTAATTGAAAAATACTGGAACTGTGAACGCTTTACCTAACTTACGTAATTAAAAGCGCGGGCGAAAACAGAGGTCTCACGTACCCCATAAACAGATAAATAAATAAACTAGTGGTGTGCTTGAGCACAAATGGCGAGCGAGCCTGATAGTTAGGTAACATAAAATGTTACTATTTTTAGCTTACTTCATGCAAACACTATAATAGCAGTTATGACATTAGATTTCAGCAAACAAATACAAAATCACTCTCTTACCTGGTTAATGGTAACTTTTGTAGTATCAAACATCAACCATTCTGATAATCTCAATCACCAGTGACTCTTGAACAAGCTCTCAGCTACGATAAAAAATAAACCAGTGTTATTATTTGAAATTTTAGCCAACAAATATGGAATTACTACTTACCTCATTCTTGAGTATTGATAACTTCTGTAATATCAAATTGAAGTTACTTTGACCATCTGAATTACCTCGAATTCTTGACAACAAGCTCTCAGCTACATAAACAAAAGACAATCAATTTTAGCACACAAATACAAAATTACTTTCTTACCTCATTTTCTTGAGCAGTAGTAACTTCCTAGTACCAAATTTGAGTCAACCAGTCACAGTTGACAACAAGCTCTTAGCTGAGTTAACAATAACAGAATTACCTGAATAAACTTAGAAAGCAGTGGCAAAGAAGCGCAGCTTGACAAAGACTTCACAATTGTTTCAAGAAGAGAGTAGCTATAAACGTTTTGGTTGAAACAGAGTTGCGTAAGGCAGTGCAGCAGGATTCTAGTTAATTGAAAAATACTGGAACTGTGAACGCTTTACCTAACTTACGTAATTAGAAGCGTGGGCGAAAACAGAGGTCTCATGTACCCCATAAACAGATAAATAAATATAGCGAAATCTCGATTGAGTTACCCCTGATAGTGTCTCGCTCGCTTCGCTCGCTCGCCAATAAATATAGCGAAATCTCGATTGAGTTACCCCTGATAGTGTCTCGCTCGCTTCGCTCGCTCGCCAATAACATATACCCGATTTTGCATTATCCTCCCCTAATACTGTCTCGCTCGCTTCACTCGCTCGCCAACTAGTGGTGCGCTCGAATAGCGCAAATGCATGTCTCGCTAGCTTCGCTCGCTCGCCAATAAATATAGCGAAATCTCGATTGAGTTACCCCTGATAGTGTCTCAAACCTCAATTTTGTATGCGATTTATAAACTCCGAGACACGAGGGCGCAGCCCGAGTGGCGAGGATTTATAAATCGAAATACAAACCTAATGATTTTGGTTTATAACTATTTTATAGCCAGAACATAAACAACGAGCAAAGTATAGCGTTAGCTATCTTAGTACTTGTATTAAAGTACCCAAACTCTTCACTATTCCATTTTGCTTTGATCTGCCTTCTACCATAATTATGGTTGCTAAGAACTATATCAGACTTTTCCTCGCTAATACATTTTCTTACGAGCATACCAGACTGTATCAGATTTATAGTTCTTAACGACAAGCGTGGTCGCACGGGTAACGGGCTATAAATATATTTATACCATGGTTGCTGCGGTAACACCCATGGATTAAAAGTGATATTTTCCCGGTGATTTTTCCTGGGGCTATGATATTTTCCCGGTGTCAAGCGAATTCTTCCGTGTTTCCGGCCCAAAATTAAAATTCAATTAAAATTCAATTGAAGCACGCCAGAAAGTTTACTTTAGCAAGTTTACTTTAGCAAGTTTGCTTTAGCATTGTAGCTGCCAGCTGTTATCTCCAGATCTAACTCTACCTGGGCTGCTCAGCAGTAAGCAGTAAAGCAGCTAGCTGTGGTAAATTCCTGTGGTATGAGAGCGGCAGGAGAGTTATATGTGGTAGGGCTGGTCCCATATAGGTGGATATGAGAGAGTAGTAGTAGCAGCAACTATGGTATAAAACAGTTGTGCCATGGCAACATCAGGGTTATGGAATATCACCGCCCTGGGCTTCGCCCTCAGGATCGGGACGTTTATATTCCATAACCCCTCCTTGGCCATGGCATAAGTATAGGTTACATCACGAGGTGGAGGTCGGTATGGGATTTACACAACCGAGGGCCGAAGGCCCGAGGATAGTGTAAATCCCGTACCGACCGCGCACCGAGCGGTGCAACCGACTTGTACCATGGCTCTAGGCTATAAGAAACGCATAACAACCTTTTTTTCTGTAGCCTCATTGGTCGCCGCTTCGCTTAGATACAGATCGTAATTCTAGGCCACGGGCAAAAAATATTCACCTCCTAGGCGGTGTATAAGTGATTTATTCACCCCGAATTGAGAAATCTGATTGGACGGTTTGAACGAACCATGGTATAACTATTACATATATATCTGAAATCTCAATTGAACACGTTCGCTCGCTGAACTAGTGGTGTGCTTGAGCACAAATAGCAAGCGAGCCTACTAGTTAGGTAACATAAAACTAAGTATTGTTACTATGTTTTAGCTTAGTTCATGCAAACACTATAATAGCAGTTATGGCCTTATATTTCAGTAAACAAATACAAAATCACTCTCTTACCATGGTAACTTTTGTAGTATCAAACATCTGACATTCTGGTAACTTTTGTAGTACCAAATTTGAGCCATTCTGACTATTTGAATTTACCAGTAACTCTTGAACAAGCTCTAAGCTAATAAACCAGTGTTATTATTTGTAATTTTAGCCTACAAATAAATTACTACTTACCTCAATTTCTTGAGTATTGCTAACTTCTGTAGCATCAAATTGAAGTTACTTTAACTATCTGAATGACCTCGAATTCTTGACAACAAGCTCTCAGCTACAAAAACAAAAGACAATCAATTTAGCACACAAATACAAAATAACTTTCTTACCTCATTTTCTTGAGCAGTGGTAACTTTTGTAGTACCAAATTTGAGCCATTCTGACTATTTGAATTTACCAGTCACTGTTGACAACAAGCTCTTAGCTACATAAAAGAATGGCCAGAGTTATTTTTGCATATTTATCTAACAAATATGGAATTACGTACTTACCTCAGCTTCCCTTGAGTAGTAGTAGCTTCCTTAGCATTAATACTACGGCATTCTGACTACCAATGGCTCTTGACAACCAACAATCGGCACTCCGTACCCCCTAAAATGGCCAAGTTTTGAAATTAAGTCTGAAAAAGGGTCTTCAATGCCATAGTAACCGGTCGAATCAACTTTTTGTTTCTTGAAAAGCAAGCGTTTTCGCATGAATTTTCCCACACTTTGGAGCTTAAGTATAAAGTAAGGCTTGCTTAATGCTGTAGTTTCAGAATGAACTGGGGTTAAGCCTAAAAAGCCCTGTTTTTAGGAGAAAAGGTTCCCTACGCACGCGTTTAAGGGGCATACGTACCATCCATACATACATATATATAACATATACCCGATTTTGCATCCACCCCTAATACTGTCTCGCTCGCTTCGCTCGCTCGCCATCTAGTGGTGTGCTTGAGCACAAATGGCGAGCGAGCCTGCCTAGTTAAAACTACAGTATTGTTACTACAGAATTTATATTTTAGCTTAATTCATGCAGAAATGTATAATAGCATTAGCAAACACAAATACCAAATTACACTCTTACCTGAGTAATGGTAACTTCTGTAGTATCAGACTTGAGCAATTCTGACTACCTCATACCAGTAATTCTTGAGCTACAAAACAAAAGACAATTAATGTTAGCAAACAAATACAAAATTACTTTCTTACCTCATTTTCTTGAGTAGTAGTAACTTCTGCTCAAATTGAAGCCATTCTGACTATCTGAATTACCAGTCTCTCTTGAAAACAAGCTCTCAACTACAGTGCGTCCAGCTTAAAGAGTAGAAAGTACAGATCTCAAAACTTAGACTAGTTGCAATCACAATAAGCTTAGCCATACCTTTTTGTGTTGTTAGATCCCAATCCACTCGAAACTAAGTCATATAAAACAGCATAAGTATAAGAACTACGCTATCTCCATAGACATTCCATACACATTAAGCGCCATTTTTTCTGACGTCACAAATTCATCCTCCCTACGTCACAACTCATAGTTAAACTTGAGCCGCGCCCTCACACGGCAGCTCCTATTCGGGAACTTCCCGTATTTAAGGGTGCCCTGCCACCGGAAACCGAGGCGCGTAACCGCAAATTGACTGTTTTTGCTATGTCTTTATATTTCTTTTTCTGTGTACTGTGGGCTTACTTTGTTGTTACAGGTGGAATGAGCACTAATAGAGGACTCCAGCAAGCCAAATTTGAAGAATGAAGACCCGCCTGGGACGGAGATACAGCTCTGCACACTGGCTACTATTCAGAGTTATTTCGAAGCCGAAAGAGCTACCGCGCTCAAAAGAAAGGCCAGAGTTATTTTTGTAATTTTAACTTACAAATATGGATTTAAGCTTACCTCAGTTTTCCTCTAGTAGTGGTGGCTTCCTCAGCGTTATTATAATGTATTCTGACAGTGGTACCTTCTGTAGTATCCAATTTCAGCCATTCTGACTACCTCAGTCACCAGTAATCAGTGAACAAGCTTGCAGCTCTAACAAAACATAATAGCCAGAGTTATTTTTGTAATTTTAGCTAACAAGTATGGAACTACGTACTTACATCAGCTTCTTCCAAGTAATGGTAGCTTCCTTTGTATTATCGCATTTTTAGTAGTCCCCAAAAAACGACGAAGTTTTGAAATTAAGTCTGGTAAAGGGTTTTCAATGGCATAGTAACCAGTCGCAGTAACTTTTTGGGACTTACGCAGGAATTATCCCACAACTTGGAGCCCAAGTTTCAAGTAAGACTTTCTTAATGCTGTAGTATCAGAAGAAAGTGGAGTCAAGCATAAAAGTCCGTGTGTGTTTTTAGGAGAAAAACCGGTACCAGCATTCGAGTTTAAGGGGCATACTACAATCCATATCATATATATATTATTCCACCCTAGATATCTTCACAATAATATTTTTAGGTACGTGACTGTGAGCTATCTCATGATATCACAAAGTGTTATCTCATGGCTGTATTGCAAGCTCATTACCAGAGTAGTTATAGCAACAGCTACCTTTACTCTAGGAGCCACCCAGCCTGGTTAGAGCAGCTGCTATAATATCAGCTAGGGTTGTGGGGAGCCTCTAGTGAGTTTTCGATTGATGACTTTACACCTTGAGTTACCAAAAAACTACTTCAGTGAAGATATCTAGTGTGGAATAAACCACTTATTACACTCATCAGAGTGATATGGCTAGATATTTCACTCTCAGGCTTTATTTTCACTCCCTGGTGAAAATAAATTAGCCTGCTCAGTGAAATATTTCACTATATCACACTCTGACTCATGTAATAAGTACTGTATACATTGAACATATATCCCATTTTTGCATTATCCACCCCTAATATATACGCTCGCTCCTCGCTCGCTCACCAACTAGTAATATGCTTGAGCACAAATGGCGAGCGAGCCTGCCTAGTTAGGCTACATAAAACTATTTATCACTGGTGTCACCTGGTTCTGCCTACCTTGTTTTGGAGAATGCTCTGTAAGATTCTGTCAAACTTAAAAATTATTCCTTGACAAGGTATAATTAGCTAATGGGTATGATTGATTAGTATTTATCATGCTTTCATCAATATTACATCATTTATTTACTAATATGTCAAAAAAATTTTATTAAGTACATTTAAACAAATTAAACCCCACCTATTGTAGGTGTGGCAAATGTGACCACTTGATTGGTAACTTTAAAATTTGCTTTCTACACCCATGCATTGTTACATACAGTCGGACCTCGGACCTTCCGAAAAAATGACAACTACAGTAGTGCAGCGGACAAACACAAAACTACGGATGGATTTCCTATTGAAAATTGTATATTAGGAGCTTCCGAGATGCGGAGCTTCCGAGTTCCGGACAACGGACAGAACAGAATTCCCACTATTGCTACACCAAAAAGTGCTTCACTTAATGGACATTCATTGACACATATCAAAATTTACTACAGTTCAGACAATTTTAATGAATCAACATCTATCTCGGGTCCACAGAGGCTGTAGATGAAGTGTATTTCTAACCTGCAGCCCAGTCACGCATAGCCAAACTTTTACCAATTGCTAAAGCGGGAAAGGGGTGGACCTAGGGCAAGTTGTGCTTGCACAATGTACTCGGTGTGCATAATTATACGTGTGATATTTTAGGGACCCCTTGCTCTAACTTCCCTAATGAAATTCAGTTATTCGAGTACTTTTAACCTCCGTCAAATAGCTCCATAAATGACTGAGATAGAGAATTCAGCTTTTTTAATCAACAGGCGGAGAATATGGTAATGATGGTGACAACCCATTTGTTTTCTCCTTACACTTGAGTAAAGTGTCATATGTGAACTCTGGGACCACAAGGCATAAAAACTCTCTTGCCCCTTATCCATTGACAGGGTTTAAATCATGTGAAAGAGATGGGAGCTAGTCTCTGAGGAGACATACTTGTGAGCATGCATCTAGAACAAAAAACAACAACAGTCTTTGTGGCTGCAATCTGAAACCCTAGACGTCACAGTATTGTGATTTTTGCTGGCATATAATCAATGAATTGTATTAATATTATATATTGTGTATATTAGAACTCTACCATTGTTGAAGAATAGTGCAGAAATATGAATTGTTTATATATACACACCATTTTTAGTCATCCTTCTATATAAAAATCATGAGTCTTAATTAATCTCTATTCACATTCTGTATAGTTCCATAATTCTCCTGGTGTTGAATGTGCATGCTATAAACTTGTGTTGAGTGCTGAAGATTATTTGAATATAAAAGTTGATTTGATTCTTCAATTCTCTCAAGACTAACACCACAATGATCTCCAACTTCATCTGAAGAATTATTACCTGAAGAAATATTCTGTGCTGTAACAGTACTTGAGACACAAGGAAAACAAGTAGCTCTCCTTAATCTTTCAAGAATACTTGGTGAGCAAACTGACAGAAGTTTGTACACTACCAGTACCATCATATACATAAATGGAGTTGATGCAGCAGCTGCGATGATGTACGATGGAATTTTGAAAGCATATAAATCATAAACAGTCCAAATCTCTACCAGTTCAAGACAAGCAAACATTACAGCATCTAGGATATTAAAATAATAATTCCTATAAGGCTGGAAAATCTCAAACATTAAGCAAGCCAGAAGAGGTAGGAAGGTAAGTATGGCTGCACTTTCTACAGCTGAGATGACTGATGTCAAATAAAATATCGGTCGAAATAGCAAATAGAAGGAACCAAAGTATCTCCAGTCTCTTGTCCCATCTGTTCCATTCTTGAAGCAACCATTGAACGCATCTGCAAATGCATGAAGGGGATGCCAGTTGACTCTAGGAAATAAGCCTAGACACTTTTGAAAGGTCTTAGTCGGATAGAACAACAGAAGAAGGAAAGGTGATATCACAAACACTAGAAGGACACTTATGGAGAGGATAAAGTAAGGTAGGTGAGTCTTACTGAGGTAGGGTACTTCACCAGCATAGTACAGTACATTAGGGTACACATGTTCACCTTCTGAATTATAAGGAGCTATGTAACTTATAAGATTAAAACTTACAAATATAAGTTTAGTGTACGACAAGTGAAGAAAAGTAGCAAAGGCATCAATGAGAGAGTGCCTTATGTCAATGTTCCAATTCATAGAACTCAAAACACACTTGATTGGAGCCCACAGAATTTGAAAAGGTTTAAAGTCTCTGTCATACAATTCAATGCAGATATAAGTAGTTACAGTTAAAACCAGAGGATAGATAGCTACAATATACTCCATAGCTATGACATTCAATGTGGATATGTCTTCAGAAATACAGAAGCGAGGAATAATGTATCTAAAAAAATCCAGGTTCCAAAATCCTGTAACTGTAACAAAAAAGTACAGCAGAAATCCAGTGTTACCATATTTAACGTTCAACAGTACACGTGGATATTTGTCCATATAAAATATCAAAACTTGCAAGAAACACACTACAGAATTCATATATCCAGATGTGCTCTTTATGTCGCAAGATATCACAAATATGAAGAATATAGTAGTTGGTGTTATGGCGAGAAATAAGTATAAAATCCATCCTTTCCACTTCCCTATACATTCTACACACTTGTAGTCATATGTCATGACAGACACACCTAGTCCGTCCTTGCAGCGGCTACACAAGAACCCAGTCCTGTTGGCCCAGCCACAAAGTCTACTATTGAGGTCTGAAACATTTTTTGGTTGTATCACGTAGCTTCTGTGATGCTTGGCATTGACATATGGACAGTTTCCTACCAACACTTGCCCTGAGGCATTGTCGTAGCTCATACAATATGCTATGCGTACAGACACTCTCTCATTCTTTTGGCATCTCACCAAAGGACCAAGTGTGCTTCCACAAGTACAGCCATCTTGATGAGGGATATACCAAGGAGAGCATTCTGTTTCATTGAAAGTAGATGCAGCATTCAGACGAGGCTCAGGTGTTGGTAGAGCTTGTGTTAACACTAAAAATATAAGTAGAAAAGAAACTGTAGACATGTTCGTTTGTAGGTGTACAAAATGTACTGTGAAGTTCAAGATTTTTATTGATGCCAATTTTGGCTTCAACAGGAAACTTATTACATCATCACTTACTAATTCATTTGCCTTCCTCAAATAATTTGTACTACATTGATAGGGGATGAGGAGGAAAGGGATTTACATTGATCATGCAGAAGGGATATGATTTAGGAGTATTAAGGATATAAAAAATGGAGGAGTTAAAGCTATTTAATGTATTGATAGATCTATTGCAAGTTATGGAACTTAAAGAGATTCAACTAAATGATGTATTGCTGTTGGTGTAGTACATATTATTCAGTTTCAAGATAAATATAATTTATTGTGGAGACTGTAAATAATATAGAGAATGGCATCAGGAAAGTGAGCAGTAATTCCAGCCTAGACAATGGTGGTTTCAGGCAAGAGAGCAGTAATTACAGGTTTCTGATTTACTTACACAAGCAAATTTCATGCAAATAAATTATACTCAAGACTTGCAAGCATTGCTATAGAATACTCGATGTAGAACAATTTGAATGTGCTCACATATTACCAGAGGAAAGTGTAACTTCCTGATTCTCCTTATATGATGATTCCAACTAAGTCAGATAGAGTGAAGCACTATAAACTTGAGCACTTTAAATTTTTGCACTTCCAATGATGCTGTCCTTTTAAAGTAGTATGGTGATGTATTACACCAATAGAATTCATATAAGAACATTTTAAGTGTTGTACCAGAGTGGACTTAGGCAGTTTTGTCTGGTTGTAAATGCCACTTTTCTCAGCTATAGCTACATTTACCTAGACATTACCTGGATAAATACACTAGTCGAGACTCATAAACGAAACTTGTAAAAAAATATAGTATTAATTCATTTAAGTAGCATATACTGGTCTATTGCACTTTAGTTAATGTTGACAATCTTAATTAGTTTAAATGGAACAGACAATAAAAGAAATTAGCCATATGCAATATTCATAAATTTAGTCTATCATTCACTCTTCTTCACTTGTTTTAATTAGACTATATCATTTGATAGTTTTAACATTGAAACAAGACACTCTAATTGATGCCTTTGCTACTTTTCTTCACTTGTCGATTTGTGTGGCATATTTCCATTGACATGTACCTATTGCAAGATTATTAATCATTAGTTGGTCATTTATTTTGTATTTCAAATGAAAATTTTTGTTATTAGATTGTTACACCTCTAGCTAACTGTCTGTGTGTGGCCACCCAACAGCCATCACACCCTTATGTATGGAAAAATTCATTTGCTTGAGATAATGGAGCTCACCTTTTGAAAATTCTCACCCATCACTGTATGATTATTAACAAAGCACAAATGACCAGTAGCTATCGCAAACATGAAAGATGAAGAACATAATTATATACATGTACATAGAGTACTTTAGTTGTAGATAAAAATAAGGTGAAAGTGGTTCATTAGTCAGTATGGTTGCACAATTATAAATGAATAAGATAACAATGTTTACTACTATGTGTAAAAGATTGATAAAGGAGTTTAAGCCTCACAAATTAACAGCAAATAAATGCTTGCAATAATGTAAATTTTATTTCTACTAGGTATTACTCAGGTAAATGGCAAGTGGATAAGGTGCAAAAGCATCTACGTGTTACTTGCTGTTCATCATAATTCTAAATCAACTAGGCTTAAATGCAGTTTTAAAATCCCCATACACCATGTATAGATATACGTGTCATGATTTTTTATTATTTTGTAAGACTTCTGTTTGGGATAGGAAGTACTTCCTTGATGGCACAAGTCAATGAGACAATATTCTAATTTATTTATTGCCTGAATAATGGTAATATCACCAGATTTTACAGCTAATAATTACACTTTAGTGTAGAGGTTGCATTCATAATTCAATTTTATTTTCCGTACACAAAATAAGACCCTGGCTGCACCCTTTTATACACAAACTCTATATATGTTTAACTCAGATGTTTTGACATTTTGATGGGGCCACTAAGAATAGAGAAGCTCTGCTTGCAAGTATCCTTATTCATGGAGTGCACCACATATCTATGCCAGTAGCTAAAAATATTCTAATAGTACATATTACATGAGTCAGGGTGTGATGTGGTGAAATGTTTCACAAGCAGCTAATTTGTTTTCAAGCATGAGCTATAGTGAGTGAAAATAAACTTCTGAGAGTGAAATATCTTGCCATATCACTCTGACCTAGTGTAATAAGTTGTTTATTCTACCTAGATATCTTCACTGCTGTAGTTTATACTATAGGACTGCAGAGGTGATGGGAGGTGTTTCAAAGTGGGGGAGGGGGGGGGGGGGGCATCATGCATCACAAGCCAATTTACTCTCATGAAAACAACTTATATTTTATGGAAAAAAAATCTTTATATCACTAAGCTAAATACAAGTTTACCAATGCAAATCAATGCTTAATCTACATAGTGTGTGCCTCCCCCTCCCCCCCTCCCCCAAGCAATAAATCTGGGAAGTCTCCTAGCCCCCACTTCCATCCCTGGCCCCCACTTCCATCACTCCTGGACCAAGTGAGTTATTTCACGGTCACATACAATAACATTGTGAAGATATCTAGTGTGGAATTGATGTAATATATAATACTTATTATACACTGTCAGCATACAATATAGAAAGATATTTCAGTAGCAGACATCAGCATTTTCACGAGCTGAAGGCAAGAAAAAAATACAAGCGTGATGAGTATTGTATGATGAGTGTAATAAAAGCAATGGATATTTTTTCCGGAACAGCACCTCTTCTTAATGTTTTCCTCTTTGCTTCTACTGTCCAGCACCCTTTGCAATACTCTTTCTTCAATCACATATGTGCTCATATGTGCTTCTTGCTAGAGAAGATAAGCTTCCAGGTTCGCATTCTGCCCCGGCAAGATGCATTGGAGTGTTTACTTTCTTGTTGCAGTTACTATGACTATTGCTCTGCCTTTCAACAAGTCCTCTCAAAACAAGAATTCTAATTTCTCTATCAGTGATTCGCAGTGTCCTGTGGTACATATTTACTAGTAATGATGGCTGTACTTGTGGAAACACGTTAGGTCGAGTACTGAAATGTCCCAAGAATGACAGAGTGTCTGTACGCATAGCATATTGTATGAGTTTTAATAATGCCTCAGGGCAAGTGTTGGTAGGAAACTGTCCTTATGTTAATGAAAATCACTATCACAGCAGTTATGTGTTGCAACCCAACAATGAGTCCCAACTCAATGAAGAACTTTGTGGATGGGCCAACAGGACTGGATTCTTGTGTAGCCGCTGCAAGGAGGGACTAGGCGTGTCTGTGACTACAAGTGTGTAGAATGTATAGGGAAGTGGAAAGGATGGATTTTATACTTATTTCTCGCCATAGCACCGACTACAATATTCTTCGTATTTGTAATATCTTGTCGTATAAAAAGTACATCTGGATATTTGAATTCCATGATTTGCCTCTTTCAAGTCTCAACATTTTATATTGATAAGTATCCACTCACTATCATCAATAGTACCACTAATAATAATGTATCTAAAGGCTTCTTATATGCTGCTATTACTGTGGCAGGATTTTGGAGCCTGGATTTTTTTAGACACGTCATTCCTCACTTTTGTATATCTGAAGATATGTCCACATTGAATGTCATAGCTATGGAGTATATTGTAGCTATCCTCTAGTTTTAACTGTAACTACTTATATCTGCATTGAATTTGTATGACAGAGACTTTAAACCTTTTCAAATTCTCTGGGCTCCAATCAAGTGTGTCTTGAGTTCTATGAATTGGAACATTGACATAAGGCACTCTCTCATTGATGCCTTTGCTACTTTTCTTCACTTGTCGTACACTAACTTTATATTTGTAAGTTTTAATCTTATAAGTTACGTAGCTCCTTATAATTCAAAAGGTGAACATGTGTACCCTAATGTACTGTACTATGCTGGTGAAGTACCTTACCTCAGTAAGACTCACCTTTCTTACTTTATCCTCTCCATCATCGTCCTTCTAGTGTTTGTGATATCACCTTTCCTTCTTCTGTTGTTCTATCCGAC